>JACCDW010812666.1_pt1 | contig 40416 bp, 67 predicted proteins | sample 7449781 | NCBI WGS metagenome assembly JACCDW01 (sample SAMN15323449, study PRJNA562643) | freshwater metagenome | isolation source: river surface water | place: USA:Blue River Watershed | collected 2017-08-18 | reverse complement strand
GTAGTGGTAGTGGTAGTGGTAGTAGTTGTACTGGTTGTAGTTGATGTGGTTGTGGTGGTACTTGTAGTTGGTTGTTCTGTGGTTGTGGTGGTACTTGTAGTACAAGAAGGATTTGAACCATTAAGAGAAAATGCTTCTTGTGAACATCCAGAAAATGAAGAAAAATATACAATTTCGTCTATTAAATTTGGATCTTCGCATTGTGGAATACATGCATAACATGGATCATTATATGTCAAAACAGTAACTATAACAAAATCGCCCTGACATGGATTTGAAGTTGTTGTGGTAGTTGTAGTAGATGTAGTTGGTTCTTCTGTTGTAGTAGATGTAGTTGGTTCTTCTGTTGTAGTTGTTGTTAGATCGTCAAGAAAATTATCGCAATTGCCTTGAAAAATTACATCATTTATGTAATCAGCTTCAGATTGACATGCTGCAATATTGTCAAAAAAAGTTGGTGTAGAAGGTGAATCTGGGTTCATGCACATTACTTCACAATAATGGCATGCGTCACCTTCATCATGATTCAATACATAAAAAACAGTATATCCTGGAATAGGACATGGCGTAGTAGTAGTAGTAGTAGTTGGTTGTTGTGTTGTAGTAGTAGTCGTAGTAGTTGTAGTAGTTGTGGTAGTTGTAGTAGTCGTACTGGTTGTAGTTGAAGTGGTAGATGTAGTGGGTTCTTGTGTAGTAGTTGTAGTAGTAGTGGTAGTTGATGTGGTAGTTGTACAATCATTCTGATTATTTAAAAGTTCTTTATATATATTACAATCATCTAAATTAGTAAAGCTTCCTCCATCTTGACATATGCATTCATAGCAATCAGAAGATCCTTGTATTAATATAGCTTCAAAATTATCGCATGGAGCTTGAGTAGTTGTAGTTGTAGTAGTAGTGGTAGTACTTGTTGTTGGTTGTTCGGTAGTGCTAGTGGTAGGTTGTTCTGTTGTAGTTGATGTTGTTGGTTCTTCAGTTGTTGTAGTAGTCTCACTAGGACTTTCTGTTGTAGTTGAAGTTGTAGAAGTTGTTGTGCAAGAATCTCTAAATTGATCAGCATCGTCATAACAAGCCAATAATGCTTCTAATCCTGAACCATATGATTCTCCTCTTGAAAATAATCCAAATGTATTTGTGCAAAGACTGCATGTTGCATTGCAAAGAGATAAACTTGTAAAAATACAATATGAATTTGGATCTTGTGTTGTAGTTGGTTGTCCAGTAGTAGTAGTTATATTTTGACAAATAAAATTTGAAGGAAAATTTTCATTTAAAAATGCTTGACATTCATCTTCTCTAACATATGTATCTACAAACCCACCAAAAGCATCAACATAAATTTCATTGGTCGCACATGGAAAATTTGGATTTGCAAAAAATTCGCAAACTAAACATTCAGAATCTTCATTTATGTTTGGAACATATAAATATGGATCATTATTTCCTCCAAGATCTCCACAATCAGGAGTAGGTTCTCTAGTAGTAGTTGCATTTGGATCTTGGGTAGTTCCAGAATTTGGATCTTGAGTAGTTCCAGAGTTTGGGTCTTGAGTTGTTGCGTTTGGATTTTGGGTTGTGGCAGGACATTCAACACATGGAATTGTTATTTCTACACAATCTTGATCACCAATAGATCCATATTGTAATCTTGCTGCATCTATAGCATCCTGATCTGGACAAAGACCTTCTGGACAATCTGGGCCATTTAAAGTAAAACTTTCTTGACAATTATCAGTTGCAGGATTTTGAGTAGTGCCATTGCTATTTGGGTCTTGAGTTGTTGCAGTATAATAGGTAGGACCACAAAGCCATTCATAACCACCTATTGCTGAATTATAAGCTGTAAAGCATTCGCAGTAACAATCTTCTGGTGCACATCCTTCTCCAGTACATGATAATACCGCTGTTATTCCTGCCATTTGTGTAGGGAGAAGACTTTCATAATCACATGTACAAGACATTTGTCACCTTAAATTGTCGTTAGTCGTCACTCTATAAAAAGCACATGGATTACCCATTTAATTTACCATATTAGATACAAATACAATCAACGGATGCCCAACAAGGACCACAAGGATCAGTACAAGTAGTTCCATTTGGTAATTGACTTAAATCTGGACTACATCCACTTCCATCACAAGAACTTGTTAGAGTCCATTGACCGCTAGTGCATTCATTACTTGCATCTGGTGCGCTAGGAACCCATAAGAATTCTATCCTTCCAATACATGGACATTGAGTAGTTTGTGGTGCTGATGTAGTTCCACTATTTGGATCTTCAGTTGTGGTTGTTGCAGTTGGTGGATTAGTTGTTGTGTTATTGGGATTTTGTGTAGTAGTTGCATTTGGATTTATTGTTGTAGTAGCATTTGGATTCGGAGTTGTAGTTCCTCCACTAGTCCAACCACAATCTCCTTCATGGCAACATTCTGGTGGACAATTACAGTTTGAAACTGGAGAACTTGCAGTAAATTCTGGAGGTTTTTGTACAGAATTAGAACTTGAAGGACTTACAGTCATTGAATCACAACAACTTGATGTGGCACTAAAATTAAATGTACTAGTTGCATCATCGCATTCCATTGACATAGTTCCCGACATACCACACGGCATGTTATAAGATGCTGTCCAAGTATTTCCATTTCTGTTCCAACCTGCATCTGTATCATTTTCTCCAGAAACTGCACCACCACCAAACACTCCACCGCTAAACGAATCACCTAATTCTAATGCTGCAAGTTCACAAAATGATAATGGACAATAACAATATGTATAATTAACTGATCCGTTGCCACTTGGATTACTAGTAGTGCCACCTGGATTTGGATTTTGAGTAGTGCCACCACAAATAGTATTATAAAAAATATTATAAAAAGTAAGGGAATTGCTATTAAATGCACCAACCGCAACACATTCACAAGGCAGATCAGAACCAGATTGACAACCTATAACTGCCTGTTCACCAGGAGACAAAATATATGGATATTCATTACATGTACAAGACATTTATCACCTTTTATTCAAAATATGCCTGTAAAATTTCATAATTATAAATTCCACTATAAATTATGTATTCACAAAAACATTCTGTTTTATTCTGATAAATTTCTTCATGTATTAACTGATTCATTTTGTCCTGCCCTTGATGTCCTTTTTAAAGCTGGCAACTCTTTAGTATTCATCAGTATCTGATTAAGGATCTCAAGAGTTGTAGCCTGAGTTTTCACTACTCCATCTATACCATCTTCTAGTTTATCTAGGAATTGCAAATGTCGTTTTTGCAGAGGAATGACAACCTTCTCTCCAAGCCAAATTCCTGATTTGTATAGACACCAAACAAAGGCCATTAAAAATGTGAAGGATATACCAAATCTTTCTATTATGAGCGTGAATGTTTCATTCATATGAATACCCTCTGGTGCATTATTTAATACACCTTATAGGACACCCTTAGTTTTACCAATTTTATGAATTATATTGATAAAACTTCTTCAATAGTAGAAGCATTTTGTACAGCCCTTCTTTTTGCAGCAAAAATTTTAGAAACATTGCTTCTAAATGCCCCATACTGCAACATAAAAATAGTAATTGACTGAATATCAGGAAATACAATTTCTTGATTATCTAGAGTAATAATTGGAGGTATTGGATAGCCTAAATTCGCTGCCTCTTTTGCCATGGCAAAATTTGCCGATAAAAGGGCTACATCTTCAGCAGATATGCCTAGAGTGCCTTGACCTGAATCCCAACCTTGTCTAATGGCATAATTCCATTCAAGATCAATTTGAGCAAGTTTTTCTAATTTTGTTTTTTTTAATGGCCATTGATTTAATATTTCTTGAGCAGCCTGCTTCTGTGATTCTGTAGCTTCTTCTTTATAATCAATACGAAACTGATCATCGCCAAGATCTGAAATGCCATCAATAGGACAAACACTAGAAATAAAATCGTGCAAATTAATTAACACCATATAGTTGCCTCCAGCCTAGCGTCCAAAAATGTCGTGCCACTAGCGCCATATTCATACATTTGACAATAATGATATCCTAAGAAATATCCTCTAGAAGAATATGCTCGTCCAGATCTTATTTGACTTACACCTGTTCCACCGCAATTTATAGAATCATATCCTGGTGTTGTACCATCAAATCCAGCACCAAAGTCATTACTTGTTCCGGTAGATGTTCCACCAAAATGGACAACTTGGCCAGCATCAATACCAGTAATAAATTCTACTCTTAAAGTAGCATCATTGTTCCAATTTCTCCAACTGGCAGTAGTATAAGTATGGCTTGTAGTTCCATTTTTATACATTGGGCGTTCAACACGATTATTAAAGTTCCAAACGAATTTCTTGGTAATGGAATCTTCTGTGGTGGTGGTGGAAGTTGTTCTAAATGTTCCAAGATATCGCCTTGTGGTAGATCCGCTTTTTACATAAACGCCATTTTGAAGAGTTAAAGCGTTTGCCCTTACAGTATCAGATGTCCATGCTGACGATAACTCAAGAGTTAAGGTTCCAGAATTGTTATACATAAAAACATCATAATTTTTGCCTGATGTAAGAGTTCCTAAAGCCAAAGACCGTTGCGTAAATGTATAAGTAGCCCAATTAGTTCCATCATAAAGACTGATTCGATCACCATTATATGGTGTGTAATAGATTGTTGTTTTGCTGGTCTGATCAGAAGTGGATATTGGAACTCCGCTTTCTAGTGTAAGTCTGCCAGAAGAAGTATTGGTAACCCAAGAGCCACCAGTAGAATCGGTTAAAGAATCTACGCCAGATATAACTGCTGTTTTATTGTTAATTGCTATAGCCATTATCCTATAACCTCAACAGTAGTTATTAAACCAACCCATTTAATTGTCTTTGATGCTGCACCAGTTACTTTAATACTTAAACCGCCATTAGTTGTGTCAGCAGTAGCATCTACAGTCCAAGAACTATCTGAACCTATTGTTGTTATAATTACGCTTCCTACTAAAGCAGTAGCAGCAGCACTAGCATTTCTATCAATAACACCCTCAATTTTCCATCCAGCACTATCATCATTAGCATCACTTCTTCTTGCTGTAATATATACACAAAATGTTAATGTGCTATCGTTTTGTAAAATAACTTGATTGGTAGATCCTGCTGCTGCTCCATCAAATGTCATTGTGGTCTGTGTGCCATTTGTTGTTTGACACCGCAGCACACCAGTCCTACTTATAGCATCTCCAAGTGTTGAAAAATTACCAGACGCTAAAGATGACATTGGAACAGAACGATTAGTGGCCCCATATCCAAATGATGGAAGACCTTGATAGTCTATACTTCCATATACAATATTTCCTGTATAATCCCAAAATTCTAATAGATTTCCAGTTTGTCCATTAGCAGCAAATATTCCGAAAACTCCAAGCGATGTATTGGCCGAATATAAAGCTAAAGCATCGTATGCAGAAGAACCATAACTAAAATTTGAACTTGCAGTTATATTGCCTAATCCATCATTATATTGAATATCACCAGTAGATCCTGCTGCTGTGGCTACACCAACATCACCTTGATAACCTTGATAACCTTGATCGCCCTGCGATCCTTGATCCCCCTGATAACCTTGATCACCTTGAGATCCTTGAGATCCCTGATTTCCTTGAGAACCTGTTGAACCTTGATTTCCTTGGTTGCCTTGTGGTCCAGTTGATCCTGTGATTCCTTGATATCCCTGATTACCTTGTGAACCAGTAGATCCTGTGTTGCCTTGGTAACCCTGATTTCCTTGGTTTCCTTGTGATCCAGTATTACCTTGATAGCCCTGATTACCCTGATAACCTTGTGGGCCAGTAGGAACACTTGCTGCAATAGTGAAGCTTGGATAAGTTCCAGAAACGCTAATATTTGAACCAGAAGAAATTGTAACTGTTTGATCTGGACTGCTATTAGTTATAGTTCCAGTTTTAGAATCATAAGATATTCCAGTTCCAGCAGAGAGAGCTTCTCTAGCCCTAGTATCTGTAAAGTATAGATTAGTTCCCTCGGTTATATTTGTCGTAGACCCAGCAACATTTTCCCAAACCTTTGATGAGCTATTGTATTGAATAATGTCATTGTCTGCTAAAGTTCCACTATTGATACTTACATTATGCAATTCTTCTAATTCAAATCCATTTTGTATTTTTACTAAAACAGATCCTTGGTTTGTACTTTGATTAACTACAGTACCAACATAAACCATATGGTTTGGAGAAGAAGGCTTAGTAGTTGTTACTCCACCAGCTACAGTAGGAGATAACCATAAAGCTGTTCCTGCTGTATAAGAATTTGTATTTATATTCTCTAAAAGACCTTCAACTACTACATAACCATCAGCGTCATGATTTATTGTTTCTGCAACAACGCCATATGTTTTACTAGAAGTAGACTCTGCATTTGCTTGAGAGAGCGCTATTGTGGGCGTACTTCCGCTAGCACCATTTATATAAACAACCGTTAATGGGCTTAATGTAGAACCAGTAGTATTTTTAACTTTGGTTCTAATATCAGTTATAAATTTAAATTCTAATTCGCCAGAGCCATCAGTTCTTAAGAAAGTTCCAGCTTCACCATCTATATTTGGTAATGTCCAAATTACATTGCTAGTAATAGTATCTGGAGCTTTAAAGCCAACATAATTTGTGCCATTTGCAACAAGTTCTAAAAAGCGAAGCTCACTTGTATTACCAGCAGAAGTACCGTAAGGTGCGATGCTTAGTTGTCCAGCACTATAAGTAAATTCTGCTGTTCCATCAAATGAACCAGCATTATTGTATTGCAGTTCTCCAGAAGATCCTCCTGGAGTTGCTGTGGCTGGATCACCTTGATATCCTTGGTCACCTTGTGATCCTTGATCACCTTGGTGACCATGATCACCCTGTGAACCTTGTTCACCTTGATTACCTTGATCTCCTTGGTTGCCCTGTGCCCCATCATTACCTTGATTGCCCTGATCACCTTGGTTACCTTGATCACCCTGTGATCCTTGGTCACCCTGTGCACCATCATTACCCTGATAACCTTGCGACCCATCATTTCCTTGATTGCCTTGTGATCCATCATCGCCTTGATTACCTTGGTTTCCCTGATCTCCTTGATCACCTTGCGAGCCTTGTTCTCCTTGATTTCCTTGAAAACCTTGATCTCCCTGATTACCTTGTTCGCCTTGGTTGCCCTGCGATCCTTGATCGCCTTGATTACCTTGATTGCCCTGAGAACCTTGTTCACCTTGATTACCCTGATCACCTTGATTTCCATCATTACCCTGATTACCTTGATCTCCTGTTAAGCCTTGATCACCTTGGTATCCCTGTGCGCCATCATTGCCCTGATCTCCTTGGTTACCTTGTGATCCATCGTTTCCTTGATAACCTTGATTGCCCTGTGACCCTTGATCACCTTGGTTGCCATGATCGCCTTGGTTACCTTGTGATCCTTGATCACCTTGGTTACCTTGGTTACCTTGGTCACCTTGTGATCCTTGATCACCTTGGTTTCCTTGTGAACCCTGATCGCCCTGCGATCCATCATTGCCCTGATAACCTTGCGACCCATCATTGCCTTGGTTGCCCTGTGACCCTTGATCACCCTGTGCACCATCATTACCTTGATTGCCTTGTGACCCTTGATCACCTTGGTTACCCTGTGATCCTTGGTCACCTTGGCTACCTTGTGATCCTTGGTCACCCTGTGATCCTTGTTCACCTTGGTATCCTTGATTACCCTGTGATCCTTGATCACCCTGACTACCTTGATTGCCTTGATTTCCTTGTGAACCCTGATCACCCTGTGATCCATCATTACCCTGACTACCTTGGTTACCCTGTGACCCTTGATAACCTTGGTTGCCCTGATTACCTTGTGATCCTTGATCGCCTTGTGGACCAGTTACTGGATTAGCAACTAAAGTTGTATGAATATGTGTTTGAGTGTTATTACGAAACTCAAAAGTGGCAGAACTATTATTTTGTCTTATATTTACATATATTTTTATTCTCAATCTTTTAGTTAAATCTGGCAAAATTGTAGCAGGAACAACGAGATCTGAAACTACTACTGACTGTGTTGTTAAAATGGCAGAAGCAGATGTGGCTGAACCTTGCACAATAAGAGTTTCATTACTTGTGCCATCTGAATCTACATAATAAATACCATAATGCATGGTTGGAACTAAACCTGTGGTGCTTGAAAGAGCATACAAATTTAATTCCCAAACACCAGAAGTTATAACTGTTGAAGTTAAAGCATTAACTTGAGTTGTAAATGTTCCAACCAAATAATTATTTGCTATATTTAAACTACCAGTTGTGATTGTAGTTTGTGTTCCGGTATTTACGCTTGTTAATAATTCTCCAGTTTGTGGGTATGAACCACCAGCAGTATCTAAAAATAAAACTAAACCACCGCTAACACCATTATTTCCCTGATTACCTTGATAACCTTGGTTACCTTGGTTGCCTTGGTTACCTTGTGATCCTTGTGAACCCTGATTACCTTGACTTCCTTGATTGCCTTGATCTCCCTGAGATCCAACTAAACCAGTATTTCCTTGATTACCTTGATTGCCTTGATTGCCTTGCGAACCTTGATTTCCTTGATATCCTTGATTTCCCTGAAATCCGTTAACTCCTTGAGGGCCACGAATTGGCCCAACATTTTGCCAATAAACTGGTGAAGTTCCTGTATATACAACTCCATCTCCAGCAGAAGCCGTACCACCAGACGGATTTGGACATGGCTGAGATGCAGTACCTTGTGCTGTAGATGTAAGTATCCACATATCACCAAGTACAGCGCCACTAGTTTCATTATTAAATATATTTTCCCAAGTATCAGAACCTTGTATAGTAACACCAGAACCAGCAGTTCCTTGATTTCCTTGATCACCCTGATTGCCTTGAGATCCAGTATTACCTTGGTTGCCTTGCTCTCCCTGATTTCCTTGGTCGCCCTTACTTAATACAAGTTGCCAATTAGAAGGGTATGCTGGTGGAGCATATCCAGCAGCACCAATGTAAACTGTCATTACATATAAAGAACCATCATATGTAACTGCATCATCTACAGAATAAGTAATTCCATTATTATAAGAACCTAAATAATTAAATGGTTCAGAACCTTGGTCGCCTTGATTGCCCTGATTACCTTGGTCGCCCTGATCGCCTTGATTGCCTTGATTGCCTTGATCACCATTAAAGCCTTGATCTCCTTGTGAACCCTGTTCACCTTGATTGCCTTGGTAACCTTGGTCACCCTGATTACCATCATTGCCTTGATTACCCTGCGATCCTTGTTCTCCTTGATTTCCTTGATCACCTTGATTTCCTTGGTCGCCTTGGTCGCCTTGATTTCCTTGATCACCTTGGAATCCTTGTTCACCTTGATTACCCTGATCTCCTTGATTTCCTTGGTCGCCTTGGTTGCCTTGGTCGCCCTGTTCTCCTTGATTACCTTGGTCACCTTGGTAACCTTGGTTTCCTTGATCACCTTGATCACCTTGAAATCCTTCGTCACCCTGATTGCCCTGAGAACCTTGTTCTCCCTGATTTCCTTGATCACCTTGATTACCCTGATCACCTTGATTACCTTGAAATCCCTGTTCTCCTTGAGATCCCTGATTTCCATCTCCTCCAACACCTTGGTAACCTTGAAAACCTTGATCGCCCTGATCTCCTTGATAACCAGCGCCCTGATTACCCTGATTGCCTTGAGATCCTTGATTACCTTGACTTCCAGTTATACCCTGATTTCCTTGATTTCCTTGATAACCAGCACCTTGATTACCTTGCGAACCTTGATTTCCTTGAGTTCCCTGATTTCCTTGAGAACCAGCAACTCCTTGATAACCTTGATAACCTCTTAATCCAAGAAGTCCTTGGTTACCTTGATTGCCTTGATTACCCTGAAATCCTTGCGTACCTTGTGCGCCCTGATTTCCTTGAGGACCAGTTGCAGAATCAGTTATAAAATTTTCACCATCAAATTTTACAAACTGTCCTGAAGCTGGTACTCCAGAAAAATCATCTTGATCTTGAATTCTTGTTATGTTTCTTTGGAAGTGCATTTTTTTGGTTCTCCCAAAGTAAATTACACCAGCATTTATGTATTAAGTGGCCACTTTTTAAGAGGACAATCTTGGCTGGCCCAACTTGCTTTGATTTTTAAATTGCAACCACACTTTGTGCATGTCCAATTAGGTTTATCTTTGTTAACTTCTGGACATGTTTCACAAACTTCTAGACGCTTTTTAAGCTGTTCTTCAGAAACTTTAGGCATACCTTGAGCAACATGCTTAACAGCAGCCTTAGCAAAACTAGCAGCCTTCTTGAAAAGATTTGGTTCTTCTGACATATCATTCTCCTTATAAAAATCCTTAAAACATTATATTAAAAAAAACGACCCCAGTAAATACTGAGGTCGCTTATTTTTTATAGTTTCAGTCTGTGTATTATACAGCACCGAGCAATACACGGCGATTATCAAGAACCGCAAAACCGTGTTCGCCGAAACCATACATACCCATTCTGCGCTGACGATGGAAGGTAGGATCTTCAAATACTTCGATTTCCTGACGAACAGGCATAACGAAGCTGTCACGCTTCTCAAGGTCAAGACCAACAACAATTTCAACCTTAGAGCCAGGGAAGGTTCCACTAAGGGTGTTATCAAAGTAATCGTTGTATGCCTGACCAACACCAAGTTCATCAATGTCGTGAAGATTAACACCGAAGATCTTGTTCAAACCATAATCATCGCTTACGAAAACTTCACGGCGAGTAAAGTCGTCAACCTCAGTTGCATCCCAGCTACGGATATCTTCCATAGATTCTGGAGATACATAAAGGTCAGTCAACTTACCACGATTAATGGAAGTGCTATTTCCACCACCATTACGCCTCATGGCAGTTTTCATCAAGGCTACCAAGCGCTTGGCGAAATAACCATTATCAGCGGTTGAATCGTAGATCAAAAGACCACGACCTACACCAGCAGCAAGAATGGTGTGCCAACCATCATCGTTCATCTTGCGTACAAAAGACGCTTCAAGAACTTGAAGAGCACGACCAACGATATCCCAACGAGCATCCCTAGCATATCGCAAGGAGAAGTCGATAGAGGAACCAACTTCATAGGTTGGAACCATTACGAAATCGCCTTCAACATGTCGTTCTGGGATACGACCCTGAGAAGGAATCGTATAAGCTACGAAATCCTTTTCAGAACCAGGAGCCAAGAAATCCAATGGGAATTCTACGGCAGTTCCTGGCTGGAAGTTAACTGCTTCAAAGATACCGCCAATGGTATCTCCGTTAAGAACACCCTGCCTCAAGGGAAGGGTCAATGCCTTAGCAAGTTCCTTCTGTGCTGCACAAGCAGACTCAAACTGGTTGCTACCAGATTGACGAAGGAGTTCAACCATTTCTGGAGTTGGCTTTTTCATTTTTTTATCTCTCCTTAATTAGTTTGGAAGCTCGATGTAAACTTTGGCGTAGCCATTCTCATCCTTAGCGCTGGCAAAAGTGCCAACTTTTGGAGTAGCTACTTCACCACCAGTCGCAGAAACGGTAGCTGTTAGCTTGCCGTCTGTGCTCAAGTAAGCATTTGCTCCTGCATTAATGGTGCCAGGACTTGCAACGATCATGTCGGTTACAACATAACCCTTGCGAAGAAGAGGAGCCTTTTCGCCAATCACTTGTTCATCCTTATGGAAGTTACGATGATAACGAGTCTGGTCAATGTCAACAAAGTTGGCAAGACTCAAACCAGCTACCTTGTAGCCAGAAGGATTGCTAACAAGAGAAGCAATACCGGGGGTTTCGATACCAACGCCAGAAGCAGCAGTACCATAAACAAGGACAGCGCCCTTGGAATGTACATTGTTGCAAACAAGCGAGATATCGGTTTCGAGAATGTTACGATCAGGTTTCAGAGCCATGTTTTCTCTCCTTTTACTCTGTGGCCGATTTTTCTAAACCAAAATACGATGCAATCTGTGACGCTACTTGATCAACATCAGAGTTACCTTCAGAAGTAGCAAGAGCAGCGTCCAACTTTACTTCTGCGGTATCCAGAGCGGAAGTAGAAGCCTTTGCTTCCGCAGGATCTTCTTCAATATTATCTTCAGTAGAAGTTTTAACTTCTGGCTGAACTTCAACTTCAACTTGAGTAGCTACGCCAGCTTTCTTATACTCTTCCATCTTCTTCTTCATGTAGTCACCTTGCATAGCAACTACGCTGGCAAAAGCTTCATCAGCAAGAGTTTCCAAAGAATTGACTACAGTAATAGCCTCTTCTTTTGGCATACCCATCTTTTCCATTACCATAGAAAGACGATCATTCATCTTCTTTTCTTTCTTCATGTTGTTGAGTTCGCTCAAAGCTGCTTCATAAGTAGCTTTAAGTTCCTCATACATTTTTGCAGACTCACTCATCTTCTGAGTCATTTCTTCTTTTTCTTTTTGCCACATGCCAGCTTCAGCAGTATGATTCTCAACAGCTTTATTAGCTTCTGCTAAAGAAGTGTTTAGAGTATCAATCTGCTTCTGCATTTCAGAAATTTCTTGTTCGTTCATAGTGTTAATCTCCTTAGACTGTACTATCTCACTTAAAACATACCCCGAATTAGACTTAAAAGCTTCGGTTTCTTTAAAAATAACACTCTCAGGGTTAGCTGGTTTACGCACCAAACCCTTTCCTGAGAATGTAATATTTCTTAAAAGCCTTCCTATTTTCAAATTATTGTAAGTTCCATTTCCACCATAAGCTCTTAAATGTTTAGTTAAAAATGCAGTATCTTCATTTCTAGCAACAACTTTTGATTGTGTTCCATCAACAACCGCATAATCAAAATTACTAAACAAAGCCTCCATGGAAACAAACCATTTTCCTTGTGCAATTTCTTCAATAATTTTATTCATCATCTCCTGCTTTATAGGATCTTCCCAGAACTTATATAAAACAGCAGATGTAGTAATGTGAAATTTATTTGGAAGTTCATCTACAGAAATATCTTCTGCAATAAGATTACCATCAGCAGCAATTGCTTTACAAGCGGTAATATGACCAATTATCTGACTTTGATCATGTTCATAATTAAAAGGCTTGTCTTCTGGAGTTGTTCTTGATACCCAAACTTCAGCACGATCAAAAACATCGTCATTTTTATTCCAGCCAGTAGAAACAAGAATTGACTTTAAATAGAAAAGATCAATTTGATCTTTATTTTCTGCTACAGCTTTAAAGGTTTTGCACTCAAATGGATCTGCTATTTCTACACAAGAAGCAGATGTAATTGATGCAGTAGAAAGAATCTGTTCTTTAAGACCATCTTCAATTTCTGCTTTATAGATCGGTAGCTTGTTCATCTTTATTCTCCGTTTGAAAATAAGCCAGAAGTCTGGCTAAAAATAATTTCTGATGACTGTCTACTACCACATCGCCATTCTTTACACTAGCTATTCCTTCATTTGCAAACATCTGAAAACTAAACTTGTATTCATTTAAAACATCTTTATGAATAAAAATAGCATCAAAGTCATCAATTTTTGTTTTTCCAATTTTTAAAACTGCTTTAGAAGTATTAGTATCAAATTCAATTACTATTTTTGACATTAATATCTCCTAAAAAAATACACCGTAATCTTTTAAGTAATGTCATTGATCCTTTTATAAATAAATTAAAACTGTTTTTTATATTAACAGGTTTAATAGGAAATGCATCCATTTTTTCTGAAATGTGTTTATGAATAAAAGCCACTTCATTATTGTTTGATAGTGTAGTTATGCCTTTATATAAATTGCACTCATTATACCAAAGTCTTTCTAATGTATCTGTACAATTAATGTCGCAGCATGGAGGCCAATACTCTTTATTTTTTGAAACAGCAAAACAATTAGTGTGCCATGCTTTTGTAGAAAATCTATTTGCCCAAGTAAAATTTATAACATTTGCTTTATTGTTCATTTCTTGTTCTATTAAATAAAATCCATATTCAGTTATACAAATATCAGATGCTTGAACTATGCAATAACAATCATCATAAAGTCTAAAAACATTTTCTAAACCAAGTCTTATATTTTGAGATTCTGAAAATGTAGTTCCATGCCCACCAGAATCAGATGGTAATTTATATCTGTAAATAACATGATCAATTATTTTTTCTTTTAGTAAATTATCAATAAACCATTTTCTTGATGGTTCTGGATCTGCCCATATTAAAACTATGGAAGGACGCTGTTTAAAAAATACTTTTTTGGAATGAATATTTTTTAAAGACTTATGAAGTTCGTGATACCTTCTATGTAATGTTATCAGTATCACAGGTTTCATTTGGCATCTCGTCAACTCTGAATATGGCAACAGATGACGCTTCTATTTTTCTTCTGGTTTCTGTATTTGGCTGAACACCTTCTTTATCTATATAATTCTTTGTTGCAATACTTAATATTGTTTTAATTCTAGAAGGTATTTCCATCTTGGCAGAGATAATTTCTCCAACAAGTTTTTTGTCAACTATTTGAAGAGGTTTTAATTGACATAAAATATGGAACTTTGTTTTTTCAAGACTCTCAAATTCTTGAGAAGAAAGTTCACGCAAACTCTTCTTTTTAAGTGATGACAAATATGCAGCATTAACATATTCAGATATAATTTTTTGAGAAGATTCAGCCCAAGACATAGCCTCAACAAGCTTTGCAGCAGTTCTTGGCCTTATTTCTTTCTTCTTTCTTTTTTCTGAATCTTTAACGCCAACAGGTCTTCCTTGCCCAGACAATCCTGCTTGTTTTTGTTCGGTATTTTCTGTTGAAGGAACTGATGTTGATTCTTCTTCTACTGAATCAGAAACTAATTCAATATCAAAGTCTTTTGGAGTCATAATACCCATTTGGACCCACATCTTTTTAAGGTCATCAATTCTTTGTGGATTATGCCAAGGTCCAGCTTTAGGTGGCATCTTACCACTTTCACGCTTACGCATTTCACGCTTTCTACGAACATTTTCAATTTCTGGAATAAGATCAAATCTCTCTTGAAGAGCTTCTTCACTAATAAGATCACGATCCATAAGATCAATAAGCAATCTCTTCTCGGCAGCTTCATCAGATAGTGTGTGTTGATCAAAGACGATTTGAGCAGGAAGTTTAAAACCCATAGCTTGCTGGACAAGCTTTATTTCTTTATCCCAAAAAGCAATTAATAATTGACGACCATAATCAAGTCTTTCAATTAAAGTCCTCAAACTGATGTAGTTATTTGAAAATCCCTGCCCAACTGGTAATCCTGTAAGAGAAGGAGGAATACCTAGTCCAGCGAAGATGGCATTTAATATTGGTTTGTATTTTTCTTCGCCTAAAAATTGAACCACATCAGTTGAGGTTTCCTTAAAGTCTAACTCTGGACCCCAAATTAAATCTATAGATCCTCCACCAACATTATTAAGCAACATTTCTGCTAATCGGCCAATAGCAGTTTCTGTTGGTAAAATCTTATGTTCTAATGAACCTAACTTCCAAACACGAATATGACTTACTGCACCGTCTAAAGCAGCAAGATCTGCTAACTTCATTTTCTTGAGCATCATAAGATCTTCAAGAATAGAATAGAGCATAGGCTTTGCCCAAACTTGCCAATCATCTCTCTTATAATATAAAGCAACAGTTTTATCTTCTGGCAAAGGAACTACTTTACCGCCATTTGTAGTTGTTACTAAATTTTGAAGCGATATACCAACCATCACCTGTTTTTCTATTTCGCTTTGCGGATTTTTTAATTTCTTGCTAATACTATCTGGAATTCTAACTCCATATCGAAATGAATTAGGTCCAATAAATGGGGCAAGCTCTTCTCCAAATACATCTATAGTGGTTGGATTATAAATCGTATAACCCCAAGGTATTTCGTTTTTATTTGACTTAATTGGATCACCAACAGGAATATCAGCAGCCAATCCTTTTTGTAAGTTTTCTACATCTGGATTTTTTAATTTTGCAGTACTTCTTTTTACAACAACATTTCCTGCACGATAAAGCATATTAAGAATTCGCTCTGTTCTTTCAGTACCATTAATTTTTGCAAACCATTCTCTATAAAATGTCTGTATTTTTTCATTTGGATGAACAAGATCAATTCCTTGACATGCAAATTCTGCCATCATATCTATTACATTACGAACAATTCCAATGCGATCATATGCTTGCATACATGCAGCTATAATCTCTTTATCCAATGTTGGAATAGATTCGCCTGGCCTAAAATAATCAAAATCTCTTCTGTCAAAAGATTCACGAACAGAAACATTGGGATAAGAAATATTTTGAAATGATGTTCCTGCTACGGTTTTATTTAAAGATTCTGCATATCCAGACTTAGCTATAGCTTGTTCTTTAGATTTAGGGTCGTTTTCATCCCAAGTAACAAACAAGGGTTTATCATTATTTGACATGATTTTTACCTAATCTGATTGTAATCTGATTACTCTAAATTATTGTTACACCGTGTAGGTACAACTACGCCATAACCTGATGTATGTTTTGTAGCTTGTTTAAACCATTCTGGCCCAATATACATTGGCCCTTCCTGTTTTGAAGAAGAAACCGAAGAAGCAAAACCACCAGAATGTATATATTCTTCTTGGGTTTCAATCCTCTGAAACATTCTACCAATCATATTCGCCATTAAAAGAGCAGAATATCTATCTTTTCTAGAAGATACTTTTTTACCTTCATTATCTCTATTTTCTGGGGTATCCCAACGATCTCGCCCAGAACTTGTTTGTGTATGTACGATACTTGCTAGTTCATCCTTTAGTTCTTCTATATCCATAACACAATCTTCTAAGGTGTCATAAAGATTTACGCTGTTATCTTTTCTGCCAGCAGCTATATCCTCTTCTTCTGCAAGAGTAATTGAAATTGGATCAAAGTATGGAAAAAGAAGAACCTTATCTTCCATATCTTTACGAAGTCCATGATTTGCTTCTGCTACCCAATTAGCATCTGCAAAATTAATCATTTGTAAAATATGTTCGCCATTCTTGTCATCAGTATCTCTTTTCTTTGTTGTATCAATAGTTCTATAGATAGGAATTTCATGAGCTTCTAATCTATTCGGATCTTGCAATCCTTCTTCAATTGCAACACCACCACCCTGACTATCAAGTGCTATCCGTTGCATGTTTGGAAAAGCTTTTGTTAAATTTCTAATTTTACGACAGCAATAACTATAAAAGTCTTTTTCTTTAGATATACCTTTATTCATCTTGGCCTTAAATGTCGCCCTATTTGTTGTCCAACAATAAACTATTCTTCTATGGTCTGGATAAAGAGCTAAAACTATAACGGCAAAATTATCTCTTTCAGAAGCAGGGTCAATTGCCATAACATGTTGAACAGCAGCATCGCCCAAAAGAGAAGCATGAAAATTAATTTCTCCGCTTGTTGGTAAAGATATCGGTCTTTCAGGACGGCCAACAACACAAGCTTCAATCAAGCTGCGTTTGAAGAAACCATCTGAGTCAGTAGCGAATGTAGCACCATATTCAATTAAGTAATTAGCTTTAGTGCTATTAATTTTTGCAGACGATATTTGCTTTGCATCCATAAAACCAAGCGGAAGAATTTCTACTGGCAATCGAATAATAGAATAATCACGCCAATCAAATCCGTCTGGAACTGGACCTTGAAAAATTTCTTCTAGTGCCTTTTTATCTCCTGCGCTTTCAATAATTCTTTTATAATTAAACCAAGTTTTATAAAAATGATTAAAAGCATAATATGCAGTACCAGCTACAATATTTTGATTACTTCGTAATACTTTATTTTCTCTTTCATCATCTTCTTTAGACCACATGCCTAATTGCTTCATCATTTGAATTCTTGCTTGTCTTTGAACTTTCTGGCTTGGATTAGATGCAACGCTAGAAAAACCTCTAACTACATTTTGATAAATATCTTCACGAATAGACGCAAACTCATCGCATATTGTATAATTCGCTCGCTGACCTCTAACTTTTTCGCCAGTACCTAAAGGCAAAGCCATGGCCACACTTTCACCAACAATCATTTCGCAACGATCAATATCTCTTCTTGGGCCTTGATCTCTGTTATTTCTTCCCTTTCCTATACCACACAAATCTCTATAAATAACTCCATTGGCCCATAGACCTTCCATATATTCAAATATAACTTTACTCTGCCTAAAAACTTTACCGATAATTGCAATCTTACAACCCTGAGTAAATAAAAGACGAAGCATCGAATATAGCGCAAGAATGTAACTCTTACCGCTACCACGACCAGCAATAATCATGGGGAATGGGCGCTTCCACAATTCTTTAAGAATAATGTGCTGAAATGGAAATATATCTATTCCAAACAAAAGCTTACAGGTAAATGGAAAATAATCTGGATTACGAAGTATTTTTAGTAATTGAACGGCCATCTCTTCTTGATTAGTAAATACAATATCCTTTAGAGGATGAATAACATCTAATGGCAATTCAATTTTCTTTTCAAGTTCAGATAAATCGGAATCTGGATTTACAGCAAGTATTTCTTTTTCAGAAAGAAGCCAAGCCCTATCAATTATCTTGTTCAGCTTGTCTTGGTTGCTCATTTTCAATTACTCGCTTAAAGATAGATGACGCTATAGTTTTACCATGCTTTCCTGCAAAAATAATCTTTACCTTATACTTAATTTCAATTTCTAAAAGTCTTTTGAGCAAAAAGAACGGATTAAGCTTAACGCTTTTTCTTTTCCAAGGAGGAACGCTAGATCCTTTAGGATAAGCTATCAAGTCCTCCATATTAAACTCAAAAATCATAAAAGCATATTTAAATGCTTCCATTCTTTCAAGTTCACGCTCAAATCTATCTTCAACTAAGTTGGTGGCCAGTTCTGCTATACAGCCTTTTCTTTCAATACTAAGTAAATGCTCATATCCTTTAATAGAATAATCTCCGGTCTTAAGACCTTCGACTACTGTTCCATCACAAGAACTGCCAGTTGTAAAATCCCAACCATTTTGTTCTCTTGTGTCACGAATCACTACATACTTTGTTTCCATTAATGTCGCTCTCAACCATGTCTTGAACTAAGTCCTTAAAAGAATAGGTTGGTTTCCACTTTAAGATTTCCTGTGCCTTATTGGATAGCCCACGAAGAGCATCAACCTCAAACGGACGCATAAATGTATTACTTATTTCGACATAACTTTTCCAGTTCTTTATACCAGCAAAAGAAAATGCCTCTTGCAAAAAGTCTGCAACTGAATGTGTTTTGCCTGTAGAAATAACATAATCGTCAGGTTTGTCTGACTGCAACATTAAGTACATAGCTTTGACATAATCCTTTGCATGACCCCAATCTCGCAAAGAATTAATATTACCGAGAACAAGCTTAGATTTTGTTTGTCCAGATAAGTACTTACCAATCCAATTGGTTATTTTTCTAGTTACAAACAATTCTCCCCTACGAGGAGATTCATGATTAAATAAAATGCCAGAACATGCAAATATCTTGTGGGCGGTTCTATATATATTTATAAGATTATGCGCCCCATATTTGGCAACAGCGTATGGCGAATTAGGAATGAAGTGAGTATTCTCATCTTGAAAAGCATTTAACTTTAAGAAATCTTCTCTGCAAATTGCAGTTTTAGACTCTATTCTATCTCCTGCATTATCTATATAACTAAAACAGGAGCCATACATTTCACTCGTAGAAGCCTGATAAAATTTAGAAGATTTACTGTACTTCACAATAGCATCAAGAATATACAGAACGCCCTTCAGGTCAACTTCCAAGGTGTAAGCTGGCTGATTGAAAGACTCCCCAACATGACTTTGTGCAGCTAGATTGTAAACTTCATTCGCTTCAATGTCTTTTATAATTGAATAGATAAAGGCTGGATCTGTTACATCACCTTCGATCAGCTTTAAGTTTTTATTGTCTAGCAGGGAAGAGATTCGCCCAAGAGTATTTACAGAAGAACGGCGGGTAACCCCATACACTTTATATTTCTTACTTAGTAGAAGTTCGGCCAAGTAAGACCCATCTTGACCATTAATGCCAAAGATGATTGCTTTCTTAGCCATTTTTTTGTTCCTCTGGTATTAGTACTGGAGAATCTTGAGATCCATCTTCAAAAGTGTGGGGGGCGCTAAGTCTTTTAAATTCTCGGTCTGTGGCCATTTTCATAATTTCCATTTGACGGCCCAATATTTCTCTCTCCTCTTGATCGGCCAATTTTTTAATAACTGCAAGATATGTTTCTTTGGACGATTCAATTCTAGTTACACGCTGATCTCTAGTTGCCTTAAGATCTTTGAGCAATGCCTGATGTTTTTCTTCGAGCTTAATGTATTCGGTAGAACGAGCTTGCTCAGAAGCTTTAGCTGCCTGTATTTGTGTCTCTACATTTAAAAGGAATGTGCGGTCTTCGTCTGACATCTCAGAGGGCGAAGTAAATCTAGCAAGAAAGTCTGACTGTAGTTTGCTCAACCTAGCTATATCTTTGGACGCATTCCGTTTAGCTTTGGCATTACGGTGCATCATGATCTCAAATTTAATCACAAGAAATATTTGAGTCTCTTCGGTCACCAACACATCTTCTCTAAATTGATCAATATACTTAGTATACTGCTCTTCAAAATATTCAAGCTCATCAACATCAAACTCTTCTCTCAACTGTTTCCAAGCTTTACTATTCCGCAAATTTTTTCTGTCTATATTCGCAATAGTAGATATGTACTCTTGTATTAACTCTATGGGCTTATTTATATTATTAGAAATATCTTCGGGCGATAAAACCTCGAAGTTTTTATTTATATAATCACGGTCCGTTTTATTGAGCTTTTTTCCTGCCATAAATTAAATCTCTTAGGGCGTTTTCTAATTTAACACGCTTGGCCTTCGGTACAGACTCTCCAGCCTTAATCCTTAAATAAATGGAGCGAAGCTCTACAGATAAATTGTTATCTATCACGGCTCTAGCTTCAGCTAGGGTCGCTTCATCTATTATATTATGACTTTGCCGTACAGACTTTTCATTTTCGTCCGATAAATTTTGAATATCTAGTGGGCGCATCAAATTCTGCTTAGAAGCATTTCGTTTCTTCCATGCCGTATATTTTGAACATGTAGATCCATCTGGATGTTTTCCATGCTCCGCACATATTTTGCAAGGAGGATCAGTACGGTGGTATTTATCACGCTTGAAGTTAATCAAGCGATTTTTCATATGACTATACAAAAAGTTTTCTAAGGGGCGACTTGGATCATAGCGAGGAAGAGCTTCTAAACCAAATATATAAGCTTCCTGCCGTATGTCATCACTATCAAAGTATCCAAAAGAGAAAGTTTGAGCAAGAAGGGCGACTGCCTTGTTCATTGCTGCCATTACTTCTTCTTCAGTCAGACCGTGGGGATATATCATCAGCTTGTACCATGGTGTTCGCTTCTATCCGCTTTTCAGCTTCCTCCAAATTAATTTCCTCTTCTTTAGCAAGAGAAAGTTCAACATCTTTGGCTAATGCCTCAGTAGCTACAACTTTGATTTCAGTTTCTATCTTTTTCATATTGTTATCTCCTGTGCGTAACATTATAAATATAGCACCATAAAAATGCTAGGTAATTATGATTGATCCAAAAATACGAAGTATGATCTACGATTTTGTCATCAAGAATCAACACCTGACTCTTGCACAAATGACACAAACTATAAATAGAATCCTCATGATTGATATCTGCGAAAATACAGTTAAAAGAATCATGGGCGATGAGGTCACCCGCAAGAGGGGGCGACCAAAGAAGTTTGGGTAATACATTAGAGTAAAGTCTGGCTTGGTTAGTGGGAACCGCCCCCATATGGGCCAGGCGCATGCCAAATTGGCAGCCAATCGAAAAAACCCCCTCATGTCAAAATGGCAGCCTGCCACAATGGCATTCTAAAAAAATTTTAGAAAAAATATATTTTTGGTATTGCGATTCTTTTTTTTTGCCGATAATATACCTACATGAGCAATGCACTTCGCATCGCTTAAAACTTAATCGAAAGGAATTGAATCATGACTGCAACTATCAACAACAGCGAACTTAACCTAATCACTCGTAAGCTTGTAGGCGTTGCCAAACGCCGTCATGGATTGCACAACGCTGAGGATATCGCTCAGGAAGTATTACTATATGCCTTCCAAGCTTATAAACCTGAGATCGGTACATTTGAAGGTTTCTGTTTTATGGTTCTTAAGGGTAAAGCAATGGATTTTATGAGGTTGAACAGCCGTAGAATTAAGGCCGATCAACTAGACGGTATAGTTGATGAAAAGGGTAATCAATATGAGATCAAGGATAATACCGCAGGATTTAACGATCTGGCTGATTCGTTCAAAGAATTGTTGACGAGTGAAGAATTGCAAGTGGCTAACCTGAGAGTCGAAGGATATCATGGGTATGAAATAGCCAACATGGTAGGCAAATCCACGGCGTGGGTGAGCAATACCCTCGATGCGATTAAATCTAAAATAGAAAAGGAGGTAGAATAAGGTCGAAACCGCCTAGTGCGGTCTACCCGTCAAGCGGGTACTGATGAGACCAGGTTGTCTTAATAACTAAGAAGGGAAATAGGCGGACATGGTGGGATGCCTGCCTGCCTGTCTGCCTTTTGTCTTACCAGCTATACGCTGGTTTAGGATCTCCAATAGCAAGCACTTTTGTATTACCTAATATAATCAAATTAAAATTGGATATCTTTATCCAAATATCTAAATGGTATGAATCTAATTAGATATCTGTATCTAAATATATATTTCCTGCAAAATAAATTTTAAAATATTTTTATTTTCTAGTAAATAAAATCCCATATCATACGAATAGATATATATAAGGGATAAGTAATCTAACAAGAAAGGAAATGAAAATGAAATGCTGTGATTGTGATGTGAAAATCGAAAATGGACAAAGATGCCAACTATGTAATGAATCACTCTTGGAGTTCTTAGAGAACTTTGATATAGAATTTGCACTCAAGGAAGAAAGGGAGTGCAACGCCGAGTGGGCCTAGTTCACATGGTTTTTCCTGCAAGTTCCACAATAAATGCAGGGGGCAAGCAATCAAATAGTCTAACAAGAAAGGTATTGCTATGTTTAAGTTTTTTGGTCGAGTAAACAACAGTCAGGATCTTTTGGAGTTCGTGAATGGTAGTGCGGTTATTACCTTCTACAATCGTCCATCTTATCAACAGGACGGTAAAAGAATAGGGAAACTGGTTGATGTTGGTCATGGTTCCATATTGGTTGAATATAAAGAAAATGACCACTATGACGGTGCAGAATACCGTAGGTATTTCCTAAAAGATCTCAACGGAATATTCTACAAATAAAAAAAATATTTTTTCCTGTTTTTTTGTGAATAAAAGCAGGGGGCAAACGAATAGATATATATAAGTCAATCACCCCTAAGCACCTACTGATATAGGAGGGCGACTAGACTGTAGCGAATGTCTTATCAGGGGCTAGTAGCTACATTAAGTCTTGGCCAGCTTCGAGGCTGGGGGGGTGTCTAACTCAAGTGGTTTTTTTAACAAGGAGAGAGTGATGAGTCCTGATGAGTATTATGAACTAAATAATGTCCACATTGACGAACAAGAGGGGGATTGTGATTTTGATGAGGAAAGAATGGGCGATGATGATATGCCCTCTGATTATGGATATGACCATGAAGGATTATATGGGAGTGAATGGTAATGACAGAATTAGAAATAATGCAGGGGTGGCTTAGAAATAGTTTAGTAGTGATGAACTTAATTGCCATATCGCTATTGGTATGGCAGGGGAGTAAATAGTATGAGTAATCAATTGCTAATGGATATAAGTCTATTGTGCGCCGTTATTGGCGCAAGTCTATTCACATGGTCAATCACAATGTTAAGCATAAGGAGGGGATAATATGTTTACCATATTAAGTTTGGTCATTGCATTGGGCATATCATCTTTATTTATGTTTGTGGGGGAATAACATGATATTTGAACAAATGTTGGCCTATTGCCTATTCTATGCGTGTGTCATCCTAACCTCCCTCTGCTTAATGTGGGGGGAGGTATGATCACTCTGCTAACATTTATTTTTATAGTTATATTTTTGGGGCAGCTATCCAAGTAGTGCGTACTATCCGCACTATACGGATTACCATATATGCACCACAGCAAGCACTATTTGGATATTTTTGTCCAATTAAAAATAGGATGTCTTTATCCAATTAATTAAAAATATTTTTATATTCTTGGAAATATTTTTGGGTTCCTGGCGAATATATAAATATAAGGAAAACAATTCTAACTGAAAGGAAATGAAAATGAATGATTACAATCCCTTTATCTGCAACTTTGCTACTGAAGAGGCTAAGGCTAAAAAGATGAGTCCTGAACAATTGCGGTTTGCAATAACCGATTGTTTAGAGTGTATAAAACTTGGGATAAACCCCAATAAATATTACGATCAACTAAGTGTTTATCGTAAACAATTATCAAAGAAGGTGAGGTAGGCTTGTCCTACCCATCTTAAACCCATCGAAATTGGATATTTTTATCCAATTATATAATTAAAAATAATTTTAAAATTTTAGTAAATAATTTTCTGCAAATGGCGAATACATATATATAAGCTTGAGGGTAATGCTTAAACCCGCCATGCTAATCTGGTATGGAATAGGGGATGCGGAACGCCTATACATTTTTGTCTTATTAAAGCTATCAAAATCAAAATCGGACATCTTTATCCAATTATATAAATACTATCCCATTAATTAGATATTTATATCTAAATATATTTAAACTACAAAAATAATTTTAAAAAAAAATAAAAATTTTAGTAAATAATTTATGGCCACATACGAATAGATATATATAAAGACAATACAAGCAAATGAAAGGGAATGACATGAAGCTTGAACTAAACACTATCGAAATTAAAACTTCTCAAACTGAGAAAATGCCTTGGGCAAGCTGGGATATTCCAGCATGGCTATGTAAAACAGGATCTAAGCTTGCTAAGGTTAAGGGCAGTATCTGCAATGGGTGTTATGCCTTAAAAGGACGCTATATTTTTGGTAGTGTTAAGAACGCTAACATAGGTAGATTTAAGCAGATTGAGAATTTTGAAGATCTTAAAGTTTGGCAAGAAAGTTTCATAGGTTGGTTCCAGTCTAAGCTTAAAAGATTGAAGCAAGAGAAAAGGTATTTTCGATGGTTCACATCTGGGGATTTGCAAAGTTTAGAGATGCTAGTGGCAATAGTTAACATTGCCAAGGCAGTACCAGAAATTGAATTTTGGTTGCCAACTAAAGAGCATGGTATGGTAAGGGAATATCAAGCCATATATGGCCAATTCCCAGAAAATCTTAATGTTCGTGTGTCAATGTTCATGGTAGATCAACCACCCAGTAAGGGATTGAATTTGCCTACAAGTACAGTAATTAGCAATCCAGATAAGATGGATGATAATCATCAGAATCTTTGCCAAGCTAGTCTTGATGCCTTTAATGGCACTAGCCAAGTAAATTGTGGAAATTGCAGGAAATGCTGGGATAAAAATGTACAAAATGTGGCATACATATACCACTAAGAAAGGGGAAAGATCATGAAGGTTAGGTTTCACCTTGCCAAAGGGCAAAACTATATGAAGTGGCAAATAAAGGAAAAGAATGGATTAACATATTACTATGATCCCGATCAAGTAAATATGATCTTGGAAAATTGTGAGTTGCACAATAGTAGGAAAACTGCCGAGGGCATATTTAATGGTGCGGAGAAAACTGTATGTAGTTGGATCGAGTGCGATAGAGTTTTTGTTTATAATCGTATTGACGATACAGATTTTCCCAATTGTGAGAATCAACTATCCTACAACCCAAGGGTTAAACCTAATTGGATAGACTCTGAAGGAAATAATGTTGATGGAAGACAATATGATAAGCTTGTAACAAAAGGCAGGAAAGTTTTTAAAATTTAGTAAATATTTTCCTGCAAGATACGAATATATACATATAGGAGGTGAATCATGAAGAATTAAAACGAAAAGGGTTTGGTTTGCTGGTTTAATCTGTATACCTTCCGTGAGATACGGAAAAGATAAAAACCAGATTTAATTTGGGTGGATTACCATAACCACCCGAATCACCAGACATTCCGTCTTAACCATTATAGCCCGATCAAATTAGACATTTTTATCCAAATATCTTTTTAGTCTATATCTAATTGGATATCTATATCCAGATATATAAATAGTGCAAAATTAATTTTAAAAAAATAAAAATTTTAGTAAATAATTTTATCCCAATGGCGAATATATATATACAGAGGCAGTAACACTAACACGAAAGGAAAAGAAAATGGGAAAGAAAATTCTAGATTGGGCGTTGGCTAATTATGCTGATGGTGGACATTGGATTTATGAAACCATGGAAATTGAAGAAGTTGAGCAAGAGTTTAAATCTCTTAAAGAAGCGAAAAGATATTGTCGTATTATGCAAGACAGAATGGAAGAATGCCAAGGTTGGTAAAAACTAATAAGGAGAAAGTCATGAATAATGATGAACGGAAAAAGATCGCAAAAGAAATCCTAGCTTGGGCAGAAGCAAATTATGAGGACGGCGGTTGTTGGATTTGTAACAAGAATATAGAACATACATTTAATACTCTTGAGGAGGCCCAAGAATATTGCCAGCTTCTTAATGGATTAAATAAAGAAGTAAATTCTTGGTAAGGTTTGGCGAATATATCTATATAGAAAGGAAGTGGGTCATGACAGAGAGTCAAATTGAGATTTGGTTCGAGAGAATGGTTGATAGGTTGGATGAGCAATTCATGGCAGGGGAAATGTGCTCTGCCGAGTACGAAGTAGAATATCGTTTGCTGAAAGAGAAATGCGAAAGCTTATACAAACAAGTAAAGGTAGGTGCGTAATGTCTTACATAATAGAAGATGTTTGTGATTATAAAACTTTCTGGGAACAAATGCCAGAGTTGTATTGTGGAAAGCCATATACTCTAGCAGGAGAATGGGATTATGACGCTGAGAAGTTCATCCCAGAATATTTTGAGTTTGAAGGTGAACAAATGCAAAAGGGTTATGTGCCATTTGACCTTATGCCCTATGTAATAAAAGGATGTAAAGCCGTAGTCGAAGAACTAGAAGTAGATATGGAACACGAACCATATACCTATGACGACTATCTGGCAGAAAGAGCAGATAAGGAAGAATGGAAAGAAAAATAAAAATTTTAGTAAATAATTTTTGATGAGTGGCGAATAGATATATATGGAAAGGAGTTGGTTTGCTAAGACTTATCGGTAAGCAACAATAGGGTTGCAAACCATCGAAAGCCAGTAATTAAGGCGAGTAGTGGTTCAAAACATTATGTGCCATTATGTTAGTTATGCATGGACAGTAATGGTAAAAACCGATGATAAATTAACTGATAGGTCTTAGTAAACTAATTCTACAGAAAGGAAGTGGATGATGTTCAAGAGGTTTTTAAAATTGTTTGGTGGCGTAAACGAGCTAGAAGTGAAAGTAGAAGCCCTTCTGCAAGAAGTGGAAGATCTTAAGCAGAAGATGGCAGAAGTAGAAGACAATATTGATATGTCAGAGTTGGCAAATTTTATTAACTGCAAGGAATTAGCAAATCATATGGATATAGTTGAAGTGGCAGATAATATTAGCCTTACTGATTTATCAGAATACATATCTGTAGGCGATATTGTTGATTCAATTCAAGAAGATATTGCAGATAAAGTTTTTGAAAAGTTTTTAGAAAAAGTGAAGAATATTGATTAGTCAACGAATAGATATATAGAAAGGAAAAGGTCATGAAAACAATAAGCTTTAGTTTAAAGAACAAGCCATTTGAACGCAGAGGCGTTATGGCAAGAGGAACTACAACCTTTAGGGATGACAGGAAGTCACCCAAAGGGGGTAGACAGGGCGAAAAGTTAAAAATTATTAAGGAGGTGTGTAATGCTTATTGAAGTAACCAAGGCAGAAAAGAAATTGATTGAACACGCTTTGATCATACTTGGTTTAGATAAACAAGATGGCGAATTCTATAAGGAATCAGACATCAAAGATTTATGGACAAAGCTTTACTTCATGAAGGAAGAACTAGAACCAATACCAGAATACTTTACTTTGGAGGAATGTGATAATGTATAGTCTTTATTCTTTTCTTTGCTCAACTACTGAACTCTATCAAATGCAGATAGTCTTTAACCTGTTCGGAGATAGGATTTTGTTTTAGTCTTGTGTGATATTTCCCTGCTAGAGATTTTAACGATTGGCCTAAAATTCTGTCAAGAAAAATCCGATAGGATTTACAAAATAGGATGAAATTTTATGAGACTTGGTTTGCTACTTTTCCAAGGGGCGAAAAAAGTAGCACTTATATTTGTCTTATCAATACTATATTGATCGTCTTTATTATGTCTGACAGCAAGCGCTTTGCTTTAGTTTATTGATATAAACTCTTTAGGTTCAATGACTTGTGTTCATTTTTCAGATTCTTATTGTAAGGAATATTGGTATATTTTCCTTACAACAGTAAATATTTTGTGGACTTGTACGAATAGATATATAGAAAGATATTACAGCATTCATGGTGAATGCCAACAACAACAAGGAGAAAGTTATGTTTCAGCCTACAGAAGCTCAAGCGAGCGAATTGTTCAACCTGATGGTAAATATGGGCAGGAAGAAAGTACAACAGGCAGATGCGGAGGATGTGGCGAGTGACAGCCTGTTAAAAGCTATGAATTCATTTGACCCATCTTATGGGGATGGGAATGTTAGCTTTGAGAAGTTCACAATTGGTGTTGTCTTTCGTAGAACCCTATTAGATAAGATTAGGTTCATCTATCGCAGGAAGAACACTAAGAGCATCGACTTCATTTATCATGATGGCAACAGCAATGAATTTATAGACCATAAGGAAGACAAAGTTCAAAAGGTTGTAAGCCATGTCAACGAACTATTCGAGATCGGCAGCATAACCGATACCGAATACAAAATCCTCATCGGAAAAGCCCACAGGATGAAGGGCAAGGAGATCGCCAAGGAGGTAGGTCTTACCGAGGGGCGAGTTACCCAGATCTGGGAAAAGCTTCAAGAGGTTATCTAATATGAGGGGAGGGCTTGTCCTTCCCCTTATATACCCATCAAAAATTGGATATTTAGATCTATTTATCTTATTTAAAAAAATTTATTTTTTTTGTAAATATTTTTAACGCCCATACGAATATACATATATAGAAAGGAAATTAAAAATTTGAGGGTTGATTGGGAGTTCCCGCTTTCCAAAAAGGAGAGGATGAGGGGAGCCTGGAAACTAATCGGATATCTTTATCTTATTATCTTTTTAAGAATTTTTTATTTTTATCGTGAATAATTTTTAATAGCTGACGAATAGATATATATGAGAAGAAAGGAAAGGATAAGAAAATGGAAGACATCAAGCAACTACAAAAGGTTTTAGCAAAGAAATTAATCAACAGAATTGGCGAAGAGAATCTCGCCTTGGTTGACGCAAAGAACAGTAAGCTTGAACCTTATCAAGATTCAATATACGACTACATTGAGGTTAGTGAATTGGAGAATATTTTCTCAACTTCTTGTGGTGAATTGGGTTATGACTGGCATAGGGCTGTATATCTTGGAGCGTTAATAAATTTGAGAAATGATGGATATTTAAGTAAATAATTTCTCATGATCGGCGAATAGATATATATAAGAAAGGAATGGTCAAGATGATTGAGTTGATTGACAGTAATAAGAAGGCGATCAAGGTAAGGTCTTACGGCCCCACAAACACTAGGGGTGCTAAAGTAAAAGCTTGGGCAACCAAGTTGTACGATAAGATCTCAGTCACAATACCTTGGGATTATTCTATATCTCGTAGTGAGAACCATATAAAGGCTGTTTTGAAGCTTACCGAAAAGCTTGAATGGCATGGCAAGATGGTCATGGGTCATTGTGACGATGGCGATTCAGTTTTTGTTTTTTCTGAATAATTTAGTAAATATTTTTCGCTATGTGGCGAATAAATATATAGAGAAGTGAGTTTTTAACTTTTAAGAAAGGTTTGGTTGTTATGAATGCAGTTCGTTCTATTAGGGGTTTTTCTGGGTCTGCTTACAATGGCGTTATCGCTAGGTTCAATGAAAACAAGGATCATTATCGTGATACCTTGTGTACTATCAGCGGTCAAAATGCTAGGGTTAAAGCTGTCGTTGTGGATGATAAATTCCACATTCTTGATAGCGAAGCCAATAAGTTTTACAAGCCAACTAAGCATATGATTAGTCAGCTTGCACAAAAGACAAAGTGGGGGTCTTACACTCTCCAGAAATTATATCAGTCTGAAAATGCAAAACATCATCAGATTTTCAAAGATCTTGTAGATATCAGCTTCCAAGAAGATTTTGTTAATGATGAAATGCTGTTTAGGTTCAATGATCGAGATGATTCTTGTCGTGCGTTCCTGTCTGATCGTTATGCGATCATTGACAACAATTGGGTGTTGGACAATGTGCAGAAGTTCTTGCCTAAAGACTGCGAAGCAGCAGTAGCCAAGGATAAGTCTGGCGAAGACTTCATCAACTTCATGGTGGTAGTGCCTTCCAGTCTGACATCTCACGATGATTCGGATTATAGCGGTCTTATCAAGGTAACTAACTCTGAGATCGGTACACATAGGCTGAGTATCTCTGCTGGTGTATTTCGGACGATATGCTCTAATGGTGCTATCGGCTGGGTAGATCATGAGTCTATCAGCGTAGTGCATCGTGGCAGAGTTGACCTTGAACTGCTTGGCAATCATATTCAATCAGCTATTAGCAAGCATATTGAAGCTATGCCCAACATGATTAGCCAATTACTTGGCACTAAGAAGATGGCTTGGGATGGTGCTTCAATGACCCCTCTCTTTGCGACAGTAGCACAGTCTTACAAGCTATCTAAGCAAGAGATTGAGTCTGTCCATACGGCTTGGGGTGTAGAACGAAATGAGACTCCAGGTTATGCTAAGACACTCTTTGGAGTCATTAACTCCCTCACAAGGGGTAGTCAAAGACTTGGTGAAGCTAGTTGGGATAAGTTGAACTCCATCGGTGGTGAACTGGCTGAGTATCAAGACGCTGATTGGAGAGGTCTTTCCACCATGGCTAAGTCGATGACTAGCAAGAAAGTGGAAGAAGTCTTGGGCAAGGATCTGATCTTTGCCTAAGAAGGAAATTTGGGGGGGTTTCCTTTCCCCCTCCAATCCCCTGCCTTTCCCTTTCGGGCAGGGTTCCCCGCCTAGTTAGTTGTTCGACTGGCTAGCTAGGTGCGACTAGGGGTGGCCTGACCTCCCATCCCTAGTCATCATCTACCCTGACTAGAGCTTGCTCCCTAGTTAGGTTTCGCTGGGGGTGGTTGTGGTGACCATCTCCAGCATTTTTAATTTTTTAGTAAATCTTTTTGGGTTCCTGACGAATAAATATATATAAGGATAACCTGCTTGTCTTATGAAAGATAAGCGGGTCGCCAAGGTATTGGCTGTTGTACTATAGCAAGCAAGTCCGTACCGCATCCCCAATCCCCACAGTTAAGTGGGCGGGTTTCCTGCGTAGACCCTCACGCTTCCATATATGTCTATTCGTATTTTGCAGAAGAATATTTACAAGAAAATAAAAAAACTTTTTAGTAAATATTTTTAATTGGATGACGAAGATATATATATGAGAACAACACCAGCACAAGTAAGGGCAGAAATAAAGCGTAGGGGTTTGCCTTATGATGTATGGAAAAATGCCCAATGCTGGTATGTGACTGGGGGCGACTCAAGCGGATGGTACTCCCAGAGTCTCGGCACTTACACATTTTATGGTAAGCCAGCTAAATATTGGGTCGATGAAATTGAATATATAAGTAAGAAGTAGTTCTATCCCATAAGGGTAAAAACCTTATAAATCTCCGAGGAATTTGCAATGTTTGTATTTACGGACAATGAACTAAAGAACTGGAAAAAGGAATGCAAGACCAAGATCCGTGAGCTAAAGAGCGAAATTCTTAAGCTAAGGCATAGGATCATGGAAATACATAGTCAGGAGAGACTGAGAAAGGAAAACAAGCGGACTAGGCGTAAATTGACGCAAGTCTCTAAGCAGTATGGACTTACGCTCGCTCATGACAGGCAGAGAGATACATATCTAGTAGGTATAAGCGATAAGAATATAGCCAAGCATTTTGGCGGTGTTAATCCCCTTACTGATATGCTAAGTATCTACTACGACCCCCATATACTACTAAAAGACATACAAGACAAGGTACTACCACTAGTGTCTAACAATGTCTAGTTAGCAGGATGCAGGATGTATAGAAATATGCAGTTTTGATGCAAAAGTAGCATAAATATTTGAATAATCGAGTGTTTTTAATTGATTTAACTTGTTATCTGACAAGGAGATACAAAAAATGAAGAAGTCTGAGTTCAAATACATGGAAAAGAACACCCAACGGAAAGACCTAAAGCTAGGCAACTATCATGTTTGTTTAGTATATGACGAGGATAAGTATTTGAGTGTTGTTATAGCAGATGAGAAGAACAAGGTCATTAAACAATGTGGTTGTCAATATGGGGATAATATTGCGTTTTCTGGCCTAAAAGTTCGTTTTACCACCAAAAAAGAGGACAATCATGAACACGAATAATAGGTACTTTGCCGAAGTCTTCTTCCGTTCTAAGAAGGGTAATCCTTGTGCATATCATCTCTATATGGATGCTGCTAATGAGGAAGAAGTATATATGAATATAGTAGGGAAGGTAAAGAGACTTAAGTATTTTGACAAAGTAGATAGGGTGGACATAGTAAAAATGAATATTATGGCTACTGAAACTAAATAAATAGCTGTTAGGGCGAATATGTAAATATAAGGGTGTAGCAAACATAATGAGGGTCAAAACAATGGGAAAGGGGCTTAAAGAAGAACTAATACACGATATAATCAAACAGATAGTCGATGATATAGAGATAGCCAACTATGAGGATATAGCAGCATTACTTAACCATATAGATATATATAAGCTCATAGCTTTTTTACCAGAAGAAAAGCGTGAGAAATGGAGGGGCGATGACCTTTAAAATTTTCAGAGAAGAACTTGTACACGAAGTATTCGACATGGTTTTAAACCATATAGATAATGATGACTATTCAGACATATGGAAGATATTAGATCGTATGGACATATATGAGCTAGTAGCTCTCTTGCCTAAAGAACAGCGTGAAAAGTGGGATAGTTCTATTGTATGAAAGGATAAATCATGAAATCAGAATATAGCATTAGTGGTTCTCCAGAGTTGGGAGATGAGTTTGTAGTTATTTCGTCTAGTGACGGAAAAATAAGAATTGAGCTAAAGCAGAAAGAGGTCAAGTTTGAAAATCCAGGTGATGGTACACCAGCGTTAGTGTATGTAAAAAATCCAAGAAATCGAAGACCAACGGGCGACTATGTCGAAATATTCGATATTTGTTTATCAGAGAGGGAGGTTAATGGTCATAAACTGAGCAATGCTCAGTACAAGTGGCTTGAAGATCATGCCCTAGAAGTAGATGGCGTAGTCACAAATTGGTTTCACATTGCTAAAAGGGGCTAACATGGAAAGACAAGAAAAAATCAACATTTTGATGGCCCATGACATTATGCAAATTAGAGAAGATATAGAAAATGGAGATTATGAGTTTGTTTGTTCTATTCTACAGGGAGAAGGATGGGAGCAATACAATAAGCTTACAGACTACCAAATAGATGGTGAACTTGAGGACAGATTTGTTTATGTCAATTTAAATGACAAGATTATTGATTTGGCCAATAGATTAAATGGCAAGCCTATCAATTTAGAAACATAATACCGCCACTTATTAAAATATGGAGGTATTTTGACGAATATATAAATATAAGAAGGAGGACAGACATGAAGTTAGATATTAAAAATATGTGCGTAGTAGCTGGAAAAAACAAATATCAAATTTCTTTTGATGAGATAAACATCGGCGATCAAGTATACAACCCATTATCAGATGTTCTAATTCATATAGATGAAGATGATGACATTGAATATGTAAATAGTAATTATTTTAAAATCTGTTAATATTTTTTAGTAAACTGCGAATAAATATATAGGAAAGGGGAAATAACATGAGAATGAATAAAAAGCTAAAAAATTTGAAATGGTTAAATGGACGAAAGGTTTTAGACTTTGTTGGTTTTTTACCAGACGATGAGCCTCAAGAATGTCTTGAGTGTAAGTTTACAGGAAAAGTTCATGCAGAGTTTGAGGTGGAAGGTTTGGAAGAGGCTGAAGTAGTTTGCCCAAAGTGTGCAAGCCTACATTACTACATTGTTTAGTATCTATATATGAAAGGAAATCAATTATGAAAATCAAAGAATCAGACAGGGCGATACATGGATATATACCAACAGAAAATCCAAATGTATTTAATAGAAAAAGCGTAGTATTTATGAAGGGCCAAGGTTATTTATTCCAAGAAAATTCAGTAAAGATCATTAAACAAATACTGGACGGCATCGTATATGAAATAGAAGAATCAACACCATATAATGCTAAAACGATTATGTTGGTAAACCCAAGAAGGTATAGCAAGAAAAGATTGGGCGAACTTTTTGACATTCATGTGAAAGGAAATACCAATGAAGGAACTTAAGTATATCTATGTAGATGCAACAGTTAGGGTTTGTATATCCACATATGAAGACGATAAAGAGAACTCTATCCGTGGACTTAAACCGGATTTTGTTTCTACAGTTGGTGATTATGTGGAGTGGGTAAAAGTTGAATATGTTAATGTACTAAAAGTTTAAAAGGAGAAAGCAATGAGTGTTAAAGTTGAAGTTGAAGTTAGCAGCGTAATGATCATTGAGGACAACATCCCAGAACAAATCTGGTCATTTGATAGTAAAGAAAAAGCCCAAAAGTTTTTCATTGATACTATCAGAGAATCTAAAGAAGATTATGGTCTGGATTTTGATGAATCAAACACAGATGATATCTTGAACGATGGATCTTACAGACTTTGCGAAGATAGGTATATTTGTATGGTTCATTCTTCTTTGGCGTAGATATTTTTTTAAAATTTGAGCAACAGGGTCATTAGCTTAAAGGCAAAGCAGAGAACTCATAATTCTCCGAGTCTAGGTTCGAGTCCTAGATGACCCATTTTTATCAGAGGAGATAAATAATAATGCCAAGAACATTCCAAGCTAGGATTGAAATGTTTGTCGAAGTTGATGTTCCTGACAATATGCCAGAATTAAATGTTGAAAGCTGGGTTAATTATGAGGCTAAACTTTTGGCAAATAAAATGTTGTGGGATGAAAAAACTAAATTTGAAATAGTTCATGTGGAATAAAAATATGACAAGAAAAGATTTCTTAGAACTGGTAGATAGATCAAGGATGACAAACAGCGAAAGAACAAATGCTGGCCTTCCTCTTGCAGAAGAAGATATTAGGCGAGTTCTAGATGAGTGTTATCCATATTTAAAGAAGTCAAAGGAATGGGAAAATGATAGAGATGGGTAATGGCTGGACTGTTAGCCTTAAGGATGATTCTTGTTTACAAAAGCTTTCATATGAACAGAAAAAGACTTGGTGGTATAACATTAAAAAGATTACTCCAACACAATTCACTAGCAAAGAAAGGGCGAATGAGGCAAAAACACTTCTCGAAAAAAGAACTAATCTTCAATGGATAGTTAGCAATTCACTTTTTCTTGGCCACTATCACGAAAAGAGACAAAGGATTTAATCATGGATGATTTTGTTTATGTGGTTAGGCTTGCAGATCGTGACTACTTCAGGAATTGGTACAAAGTTGATGTTCTTAATTTCTGGAGAGAAATTAAAAAAATAGTAAATAAACTTTACTTTGAAAACAATATAGAAGCAGAGGAAGTTGTAAAGCTTTTAAAAAGTAAAACAACTTTAAGTTGGGAAGTTAAACAAGTTAATCTGGAGGTCAAGCTATGAAAATTGATGACGCTATTAATATGTTGCAGGAAGCAAAAGCGGAAGGTAATAAAAATATTATTTTTGCATTCTGGACAGCAGATATATTTACAAAAGTAAACGACAAGGGAGTTACTAAGAGTTATAAAGAAGGAGAAGTTTGGAAAAACTTAGTTGAGTTTATTGATAAAAATATGGATTGGGGTTATACGCACGAAGCATTACAAGAGATTATTAATGCTGTAAGAGGTGCTAAAAATGGATAAGAAACAAATTTTAGATTTCCTTGATGCAGAGACAGAGATAGAAGCAAGATCAAATATGTTTAGATATACAGAATGCGGGGCGTTCATTGAATTCAAAGATGATCGTATTATAATTGGTTCGATTGTTGAAGGATCACCAGATGGAACTGAATGGTTTGAATTTAAATATGGCAAATTTACTAAAGAAGAATTCCTAGATGCAATACAAGAAATTGAAAGACAAGCCAGTATAATCTGGGATTGGGCGAATAAAGAAGATGAGAATGGTCTTACAAATGCTGATAAAGGATATGATTGGCCACTACTTTAATAGAAAGCATTTATGTTTTATTGGACAAGAGAACCAAATAAAATAAATAATAAAAAGTGGAATAAGTTTTGTTTGGTTGCCAATAACATTTTCAATTCTAGTTTAGTGCCTACAGCTAATATTTATGGGCATTTTAATACGATGCCTATCATATCAAAAGAGTGTATAGCATTTAATGGGGAGGATGGTGACGCAGGAGACTATTTTTGTATATGTAAAGACCCATTATTTGATTCAGAAATTAATTTTGATGGTTTAATAGCGGGTTTTTGCGACACAAAAGATAAGTTGTACGAAAAGGTTGTTAAAAAAATACTGGAAATGGCTTTATATATGAAAATTATAAAAAGTTGGTGGAAGCAGTAAATTTTTTACAATTTGTACGAATAGTAATATAGAAAAGGAGACTGGCATGAACGCTACAGAAGAAGTAAAAGAAAAGAAAAAGAAACCACTTTTGAGTGAAGTAGATATTCTTAGTGAAGTTTATAGGCAAAAGGGAAAGCCAGTAGATATTATCAAAGCTGTTGCCATAAATGTTTTTGAGAATAGATATAGAGTAAATATTTGGCAAAGCTTGAATAATCCAATTCTTCCAAAAGCAGGAAAGATTGTTGGTAGTTACTTTGTTGTTGTTACGAATAATCTAGAGGTAAAAATTTTAAATTAAGGAATTTAATCATGGATGATATTCCACCAGTTAAAGACAAAAATGGAAATCAAATAGAGTTATTGCCCATTAAAGTTTTGAAATTTAAATGGGGGCAAAAAGAAGTTTTAGATCGTGTACCTATGTATTCAAATATAAAAGGTGATTGGTTTGTAGAAAAAAGACTTGTACAAGAATATCTAAAATAGAAAGAATAACAATGATTGAATCGTATGGAATGCTTTTAAATTACTTTTGTGTTGATCAATCAAATCATAAAAATGAAATTAAAGTAAATAACGATTTATTCCCAGATGGTTTAACCATTAAAAAGGTTGACAATCTAAGTGTTTTGCTAAAAGCAAAGCATGGAATGAAAATTTTGTTTTATCCAATTAAAATTCAAAAATTAGAAACTGCTTGTAGTAATTTGGCAAAGGAAATAAAGGAGGAATCAAATGAAATGGTTTCAAGATCATAGCAATGTTTGTGCATTGGCCAGATGGCTCAAAAAAAGAGGAGAATGGGATAATGTCGGAGATATTGAACTTCCAAATGGACAAACTGTTGAGGACAATCCAGCCGATAGGCTTATTTACTTCTTTGAAAAACCTTGGAAGTGGGATTGTGAATGGGAAGAATTTAAGAAATCTTTTAACTCTTAAAACGAATAATATAATATAGAAAGGAGGATTTAAAATGATTATACAAATTGATAACCAGTCTAGGCATATATTTGCTGTTGCTGCAAATTACCTTGTAGTAGACGAAGATAAGATCATTGGTGCTTTTATTACTAAGCGTGAAGCTATTGCACAAGAAAAGGTATATAAAAATGCTAAAGATGATTGCATTGATCTTGTGTCTTATGATGCTTAATGGGTGTGGAACTGTTGAGCAATCTGTATCAACCAGCATATCTCCCTATGATTCTAGAGAGATAGAAAAAGTGAATGTAAGTTTTAGATATACTTACACATTTCCAAAATAAGGAGATTTCTATGAAGATGTATCTTGTAAAAGGTTATAAGGACAGTACAATTCGTGCTGGTTTTCTAGAAAAAGAATGGGTTTCTAAATCTGGAAAGCCTCTTGTAACTTTAAAAATCGTGGATCATTATAAAGAACACAAAACAGTTTTTAGAACTTATCATCGTGATAAGCTTGCTGTTATGAAAGTTCTTAATGTGGATGATGATCTTCTTGCAGAACCAAAGGAGGATTAAAATGGCTAACAAAGGACAAAAGTGGAAACAAAATCGGTCTATTACTCCAGAAGAATTTGTAAAAGTATTTACAGAAAAAGATTCTTTTGAAGAAGTAGCAGAACATTTTGGCATTAGTGTTTCTTCGGTAAGGAATAGGGCATACTCCCTGAAAAGATCTGGCGTAAACCTAGTAACAAAAAAGAAAAACACTAAACCATTTTTTGGAACTGAAAAATTTGATGTAGATTCGCTAAATAAAATCATTCAGAAAGCGAATAAGTAAATATAAGGGGCTGGCAAGTGCTGGCCCCAAAAATTTTCTAGCAAGGAAAAGCTATGAGAGACAATGCTTATTTTAATTTGATCGTTCTTGCTTTTATCGCTGGTGTAATAATCGGCATAATTGAAAATTGCAAGCAGCCAAAATATGTAATCAAGAGGAGGCGTTAAGATTATTTTGTTTAGACATATAATTATGATGTCTAATTAAAAATTCTTCTACCTGTTCCTTTGGCCCAGAGTAAGAAAATTCTTCTGTATTATAATGCCTTATCATTACAAACATTCTTTTTCCAATCCATTTAACTAAGTTTTGTGCATCGCTAGTTAATAATGCGTCTTTCCACACTTCTTGACCCATTATCATTGACATACCAAGATCATTATTTTTTGCACTAACAGGATAGAACATTAGACCAATATTATTTGGTTTAACTTCTTCTCCACCAGGAATTAGATTTAAAATATAAGCACAGTTCCAATCACGGCAAATTGATGGTCTTGTATCATATCTACCACAACCACCACCTTCTGCTCTATATGTGCAATTACAATAAGATTTTTTATTTAATTCTCTCACTTCAAGAATGTTGCAACAAACATCGCAATTACCACAATTTCTTTCAACTTGTTTAAGTTCCATGTTGTTACCCATTAAAAAGACAATGTATAATAAATGATTATATCACGCAAAATATTCAATAAAAATATAAACTTTAACATCGCTTCAAAGAATATAAAGTTGTAACAAATTAAGGAGTTTAAAATGGAATCAAAGAATAATATTGAAATTGACGGTGAAAATTATCTTTTATTTGCAAGCGAGAATGTTAAAAGAATTTTATTGAAAAATAAAGTTCCAGCATTGAGCCTTGTTAAAATGTACAAGCATAAACCCTTTACTAAAAAAGGAACTTCTTCAATAGCTACAGTTGGAGAAACAAATTTGTGCATTCTAAACATAGAAGCTTTTGATTTTGATACACAACAAGCAACGAAGTGCTTTATATTACATTGTGTTGGAAACTATAAAGAGCTTATTCCTGTTGCCCCGAATAAATGGTCAGTAACTCTTTATTGTGGACATAAAGCTGTTATTGACGAAACAGTTGATTCAATAGATAAAGATCATAAAGTGGAGTGCTTTTTGTGCAAGAAACATTCTACCAACTAGGTTTAAAAAATAATACTGACAAGATATATCACCATAGATATGACAGATTTTATCCTATGTTTTTAGAAAGACTTAGGGATAAAACATTTAATATGTGTGAGATAGGAGTCTATGAATGTAATTCTATATCTTTATGGACTGAATATTTTCCTAGTGCCACAATTTATGCAGTAGATGTTGTAGATAAGAAAGAATGTGAGTCAGAAAGAGTTAAAGTAATTTGTGGTGATCAAAGTAATCTCAATGGAATAGATAAAATAATTGATCAACTACCTATGTGCGACTTCATTATTGATGATGGATCACACATTGCAGAACATCAGTACATGACATTTAAATCTTTATTCGATAAGCGTTTAAACTATGGTGGAACTTATATTATCGAAGATATAGAAGGAAGTTATTGGAAACAAATTAATCCAGAATATAAAAAATATGGATATCAATTTACTGGT
>JACCDW011309225.1_pt1 | contig 40452 bp, 39 predicted proteins | sample 7449781 | NCBI WGS metagenome assembly JACCDW01 (sample SAMN15323449, study PRJNA562643) | freshwater metagenome | isolation source: river surface water | place: USA:Blue River Watershed | collected 2017-08-18 | reverse complement strand
CTCGCACCCGGAACCTGTGGCATTGACAGTCCAGCAGGGTGTGCATAGCCCGCCAAGGTCATGGTCACCGGACCCGATACACCGCAGGTTTGCAGTGCCTGAACCGCCGCCGCAACCGTCGTGAAGTTGGTCGCGCCGGTACCGTTGGAGTCAATGGTGTAGGCTCCACTCAGGGCGCTCAAACAGGGCGTGGTGAAGGTGAACGGACCGACCCACTGACCGAGTGCCGAGGCACACGCGGTTTGAATGTATACCTGGTATTGGGTTCCAGGCGTCAAGCCGGTGAGGGTGTATGGGTTGGTCGTAGCCGTTGCCGTGTTGGCGCCGGAACCTCCCGATCCAATGATGAATCCGGCAGGACCCCAAGCAATCTGCGCACTGCCCGTTACGGCGGTGCCGTTAACTGTCCAACCTAAGGTCGCGGACGAGCTGGTGGTGGAAACCGTTACGTTCGGCACCGGACAGGGGGTTTGCGTAGCGGTCAAGGCCACGTTGTCCACAAATAGGTCGTAGTCCGTAGCGGCATGGGTTGCGCTGGATACCGTGCTCTCCAAGTAGAAGGCGACTTTAACCAGTCCGGTGTAGGCACTCAAGTTGAGCGAGTATCGACCGCCCGTTGGGCTGATGCCGCTCATGCGGTGGTACTTAGCCAACGCTTGGTTGCGGTTCCACGTGGTGCCGTTGTTGGTCGAGATCAGAACAAACAGCGTGTCGTCGTTGCCCATGATTCCCGCTGCGGTACCGCTGCCAAGGGTCGCGGCCATATCCCACTCAAGGAAGGTGGTGTGGGCTACGTTGCCCAAGTCGAGCGACGGCGTAATGGTCCATCCTTGGGTGTTGTTGGAGGTTAAGGGCACGTTGTTTCGAACGGCGCCCGTAGTGCCCACGTTGCGGTATCCGTCTTCCATCCAAGCAGACGTAGAGGTTCCAGCCGGTGTGGGGTTGGCAGCCAAAGCATTGCGCTCCGTCCATTCTATCGGCTTAATTACGGCACCAGTAGGATCGTAGCCGTTGTTAAAGGGCTCAATCCAACCAACTTGGGCCGGGGTAACAAAGCTGTAGGGTCCAACCCATACCGAAGTGTTGCCGCTGCCGCAGTTTCCGGCTACGTAAAGGTCGTAGGCCGTGTACGATGACAAACTGCTGAGGTTGGTCGTGGTCGTTGACACCGTGGTGCCTTGACCCGTTCCTGGAGTGAATCCTTTGGGTCCCCACTGCAGGTTAACGTTGGGTGATAGGCTGCTGTAGCTTACGGTAGCCGAGGTCGCACGAACGTTGGTAATTTGCACGTTGAACGGTGCGGGACAACCCGATGGCGTGAACTCGACCGCTCCGATGTCCGGGGTGGTATCGCGTGCTGCCTTTAAGAGGTCGGTTGGGACAACGCTGAACACGTTTCCGCCGGCGTTTTTGAATGCCCAAGAGTTCGGGGTTACGTCGCCAGCCGCCGCATTAAGGTACATGGGACTTGATGAAATCGAGTTGGCATCGCGGCCCGTAGCGGCATTCCACGCGGCCAATGTCGCGTACGTAACCGTCGTACTGCGGGCGGCAGGGAAGTTTGACGAACCGCCTACGCCCGAGAATACCACGCCGTTGTTGTTGGAGTTGATCAATGCCGTGGTGGAGGCATTGAAGATTCCGTATTTGGATCCCGTACCGGGTGACGAGATGCTGATGATGTTGTTCCGGAAGTTAATGCGGGTCATCAAGCCCGAGAAGTAGGTCGCGTAGCAGGTTGAGGTGCCGGTAGATGACTGCGCACCGTAGTCCATGGTATTGTGGTAAATGTCCATGGTGTCTGCAGAAAGCATGTAGATTCCGTAGTACCCGCTTGTTCCGTTGTTGATGTTGTATACCGCGTTATTTGATATAACCACGGGCTTAGCGGCCGTACCGGTCAAGCTGCTTCCGTAGATCAGGTAGCAGAAGAAGTTGGCTGTTCCGCTGGAGCCTCCGGGGCTGTGGATGCGGTTGGCGTTAAACTTAAATCCGGGGTTGCGACCGTAGTTGTAAATCGCGTAGAATGAAGAAACCGTGGCACGCGTAGCACGGTTGATGTTGTTGTATTCGATCAACAAGTCATCTTGACCGTAGGCGTAAATGCCGTAGATGTAGAAATCCGAAATCGTTGAATTCGTCAACTTGTTGTTCGTGGGGCGGGTGCCCATCGTAATGCCGGCGCCATTGAAGCACACGCCGTAGTATCCGCCCACAATTTGGCAGGAGTCAATGGTAAGGTTGGAAGCGGTATTGTTGTGGGATCCGGTGGGCGACGTTGGGCTCGTGGTCAACGTAACGCCAACGTAGTTCGTGCTCGTCAACGATTCGTTCGTTTTGATGATGCAGCGCTTGAACGTGTTGAAGTTAGCGTTATTGTTCAATCGAAGGGCCCAGCCGAACTCGGTAGTGGTTGTTCCCGTCGCGTGAATCACCAAGTCCTCGAAGCGCAGGTAGTCGGCGCCATTGAGGTAGAGTACGTGGCGGGCACTGCCGCTGGTCGAGGTGAAGGACAGCGTGTTGTTGTTGCCCTTAACCGTAATGGTGTTGGTGGCGGACATTCCCGGAATTTCGGCGATTTCAATCTGCTCAACGAAGGGTGCGGAGTTCGCGAGCACTTGGAACACAACGGGGCCGGCCACGCCGCAGGAAGCGGCGGCGAAGGCTGCAGTAAATGAGGGGTAGCTACCGCCCGAGCCAATGGTGTAGGTTCCGGCAGCCAGGTTGGGAAGCGTCGTGATTTGAACGGGAGCAGACGGAGCACTGGCTGAAGCTGCAGCACAGTTCACCACGCAACGGTAAAACTTGTCGCTTGTCTGTGAAGCGGTGTAGTTGAAGCCCGTTGCGCCCGTGATGGCGGTCCAAGGGCCCGAAGCCGAAGTGGCAGACTCCCACTGGTACGTGAGTCCGCTCGCCAGCGTCTGGCCGGTAAGCGAAAGGTTAAAGTTCTGGTTCGGGCACACGCTGGTAGCCGAAGCAACCGTGGTTCCGCCGTTGATGGGGCTGGCGCAGGCCGTGGCCGGCGTGATGCTCAGCTGCATGTTGGGACGCTGCGAGGCAGAACCGGTGCCGGTCAAGGAACAGCCGGCGGCACCGTCCGTGTTGTGCCCGGTCGTGCTCACAAACGTGGTGGTGTGCGACATGACCTGGCCGTCGGTGGTGTAGGACGTGTTGTCGAAACATACGTCGACTAGGATGTTGTCGACGCCATTCCAAACAAAGGGCGTAGCGAAGGTGTGCGTGTACCAACCGGTGGCCGTGATGTTTACGCTGGTGGGTCCCATAACCGTAGTCGGGCTGGTGGGGCTCATGAACGTAGACGTTAAGGCCGTGGTCGACACGCCCGCCATGCGGATCGTGAAGTCCGCCATGGCCTGACCCGGGGTGGTGGTCACGTTAAACCCAAGGGCCGTAATGGTACCGGGTCCTGAACCCGCCGCAATAAGCTCGGAGGCGAGGATGAGGTACTGGCCTCGGCCGTCGTGCCAAAAGGTTTTGTAGGGCGTTACGGAAGATCCGGTGGTCGGGGTCGTGCCCGAACCAATCGTGTAAACCTGCGCCGAGAGCTGGACCATTGAGGCCAGCATGGCTATGAAAATGAGTAGCTTACGCACCATTGCTCGTTGAATTTGGTAGTTAGAAACAACTTGAGAAGTTTCAAACGTACTTAAAACGAGGCGTAATCGGGCTATACCGTGAACAAAATGTTAATAAGTTTGAGCGAACGAGGCCTTTCTTGCGGTTATCGGCGAAGGACCTCCAGCTTCACGTCTTGATGGATGTCGGGGTGAAGACTACGGGCAACCGGACAGAGGTGAACCACGCGGCGCAAGCCTTCTTCCATGCGCTCGGTTGCGCCGGCGGCGAGGGTTACGTTTAGGTGAATTTCAATGCGCGCAATACGGCGTGGGTCGTTGGCCATGTGTTTAAACGTTTGGGCTTCCGCCTCAAGCAGTTCAAAACCCTGGTTTTGGGCGTAAATGCCCATGGTGGTAACGATGCAGGTGGTCAAGCTCAGCGCACACAAATCGGTTGGTGAAAAGGCCGACCCCATGCCTTGGTTGTCGGTGGGAGCGTCGGTAAGGATGCGGGTGCCGGATTGCTCGTGCAGGTTGCTGCAGCGAAGGCTTCCGAGGTAGGTGGTGTGAAATGCGGCCATGCCCCTAAGCTACGAAGCGTGCGTGGAGCTGCAGAAGGTCGCGCTGCACGGCGTTCGATGTTTCGACGTAGGCGTCCAACGCCGCCGGCGTTCCGTCGTAGATTTTTGGGTCGCTGTAGCGCCAGGGAATGCGTGCCAGGGCCCCAAGTATGGCGGGGCAGGCTTCGTCGGCCTCGGCACAGGTCATGAACGCAACCACGCGTTCGCCCGAAGGCAGGTCGTCGAGGGTTTTGGAATGAAGGTTGGCCGAGATCCCGTTGCGCTCGACGCGGTAGCTTCCCGGTGCGGTTTCGGTGACCGTCCACCCGCGGGATGCCAGCGCCGATGCCGTGTTGGGGTGGCATTGGGTGCGTTCGGTTCCGCAGCTGCGCACGCGAAGCCCGGGCACGTCCCGAAAGACGTCTAGGGCCCATGCTTCGGCGAGCTGGCTTCGTCGCGAATTGTGGGTGCAGACAAAAAGGAGCGTTAAGGGGCCCTGCGCCAAGGCTTGGCTGATGGCGTTAGCGGCCAAACTAAAGTCCTTGGGCGGATTCAGCAGCACGGCATGGGGGGTGTTTGGAGGCCACGAACGGCGGTTTGAAGCGCCGCGAGCGCCTCGGGGGCCAGGCAATAGCAGGTTTTCGGCCCCTCGATTTGGCCTTGAATCAGTCCGGCGGACTTGAGTTCCTTAAGGTGCTGGCTTACCGTGGCTTGCGACAGACCAGTAACGCGCACAAACTCGCCGCAAACACATGCTTGTTCTTCGGCGATTGCGCGGACTATGGCCAAGCGTGCGGGGTGGCCTAGTGCCTTAAACAGGTCGGCGGTGGTGTTGAGTTCGGTGCTGAATTGTTCGGTGTGGCGGGTTCCCATGGCGCAGTATTGCTATATTGCAATATTACGATATAGTAGGCAATTTAGGAAGCGAAGCTCAATCGGGCCACCGCGGGGTCAAAAGATGCCATGGTTCCGATGGGGTTTGCGTGGAGGCCGTGGCTTCGAAGCACGTCTTCAACCTTCGGTGCGGCCTCGGGCGAAGCAAAGAGCAGCAGGCCTCCGCTGGTTTGGGGATCGCAGAGCACGGCCATGGTGTACCCGTCCATGGCGCTGGCGTCGGCCTGCACCGAACGGTAGTTGGTCGTGGTCAGGTTGGGCATGCAGAATTGCTGGTAGAGTTCCTTGAGTCGCGGCGGACGGTAGGTCGGAATCGATTCAAGGTCCAATTCGGCGCGGAGGCCGCTGGCGCTGGCAACTTCGAGCAGGTGCCCGGCCAGTCCGTACCCCGTTACGTCGGTCATGCTGTGCAGTCCGGGGATTTCTGCCAACTGCATGCCCACGTCGTTGCGCTGAAGCATGGCGCGCAAGGCCCAGGCTCGGTCTTCTTCGGTGGCCACTCCGCGCTTGACGGCTGTCGCAATCATGCCCAAGCCCAAGGGCTTGGTGAGGTAGAGTCGGTCCCCAGGCTGTGCTTGGTTGTTGGTTTTCAGGTGTGCTTTGTCCACAAGTCCGCTCACGTTGAGGCCAAAAAGCGGTTCGGGAATATCGACGCTGTGTCCGCCGGCCAGTGGAATCCCGGCTTCGCGGCAAACATCTCTCGCTCCTTCGATTACCCGGCCGGCCAAGGCGCCCGGAAGCCGTTCAATGGGCCAAGCCAGCAGGGCCAGCGCCGAGATGGGCCGGCCACCCATGGCGTAGACGTCGCTGAGGGCGTTGGTTGCAGCGATGCGCCCGAAGTCGTAGGGGTCGTCGACAATGGGGGTAAAAAAGTCAACGGTTTGCACCAATCCGCGCCCGTCGCCGAGGTCCACCACGGCCGCGTCGTCGGCGTGCTCGTGGCCAACCCAGAGGGTGGGCCATTCGTCGTCGGAACGTACCCCGCTGGCCGCCAATATGCACTGTAGGGCTTCGGGGCCAAGCTTGCATCCGCAGCCGGAGCCGGGATTGAATTCCGTTAATTTCATGGTAAAGAGAGGATTAGCTTAGCAACTTCGGCGTCGCTAAGGCCACTTCCGTCGATTCGTTCGGCCACGTGGGTCGCTCGCGCGGCCACGCTTTCGGCGTAGGTTCGGTCGTAGTAGTGAAGGGCGATGCGCGCCGCGTCGGCCAGGTTGCCCTGTTCCACGTGGCCCACGGCTTCGCGCGCGTTTTGGTCGCCGAGGCGTTTGGAAATGCGCATAAAGGTTTCGGCCAGCTCGGTGCGCGTGGCTTCGCCGTAGGCTGCGACCAGGCGCTGGATGCGCTCCTCCAGGCTGCGCTCCAAAAGCACGACGGGGGCGGACTTTTTGTGAGCGAAAAAGCTCTGCTGCAGCCAAATTCGGCCGATGGACCTCGATTCGTCTTCAATCCAAATCCGCGGTGCGTCGCTCAGGACCTCGAGGCATTGGGCTCCGTGGTTTTCGAATTGTTCGTTGGTCGGCTGCGGAAGTTCGCCAATTTGGCCGAAGGCAGACCCCTTGTGGTGGGCTAGGCCCTCCAGGTCGAGCACGGGTCCGCCGAGCTCGGCCATGGCGCGTAGGACTTCGGTCTTGCCCGCGCCGGTCAGTCCCGCCAATACCACGTAGGGTCGTGGGCTGCCCCATTCGCTTAGAACGCGTTGCCGGTAGGCTTTGTAACCGCCCTCCCAGCGCTGGACGCTGTAGCCGGCCGTTCCGAGCAGCCAAGCGACGGATCCGCTTCGCTGTCCGCCGCGCCAGCAGTAGACCTCCAGTGGGCTGTGGTCCCGCTTGACCAAGGCGTCAACTTCGGCCACGAGTTCGCCCATTCGCTGCCCCGCATAGGTTAGCCCCAAGCGAACCGCCTTGGCGGGCGACTGCTGCTTGTACACCGTGCCGATTTCGGCTCGCTCGCGGTCGGAGAACAGGGGCACCGAATACGCACCCGGTACGTGGCCTTGGGCAAATTCGGCGGGACTTCGGACGTCAAGTACGGGCATAGAGCGAATGTACGACGCGCCCTACCTTTAGGGCGTGCGAAGCATAGGTATACTCGGATTGGTACTGGCCGTCGCCTCCTGCGGCGTTCCCAAGAGCGTCGTGGAGGTTCAAACGCGCACCATGGATCGACTGCGCGAGGACAGCCTTCGGGCGGAACTCCGCATAGCCGCGGTTCGCGACAGCTTGGTGGCGGTAGAGCGCTGGGGATTCCAATCGGAGCAGGCTTCGCTGGAACTCGCGCGCGAGCTGGAACGCCGGGCCGACGAGCTCAAGTTGGCTCAATTGCGGGCGGATTCCTTGGCGGAGCGGGTGCTGCGCAACGCCACCCAGCGCGACGTATGGCGCTTGGAACGCCTGGCTGCCGAACGCACGATGCTGGCCGCCCAGCGCCGGGCGGATTCCCTTCAGGAGGTGGTGGTCAAGCTGCAGGCTGCGCCGAAAAAACGCCGCTAGTCTTTTTCGACAAAGTCGAGGTCGCGGCCAAAGGTCTCGGTCAGCCCGGCTGCGGCCCAAAGGGTGAGGGCGAAAACCACCGTAGCCGTGAGGATTCCGCCCTCCAAATAGCCCGCCTGCGCCGTGAGCCATAGGAAGAGTGCCGAGATCGCGTTGAGCGATCCCCGCACCATGTTGGGAATGGTGGTGGCGGCAGTGGCCCGCAGGTTGGTGCCGAAGTTTTCGGCGCCCACGGTTACAAACAGCGCCCAAAATCCCGTACCAAAGCCCATGATGCCGCAGGCCCAGTACAGTTGGTCCACGGTCGAGGCCGTAAAAAACCGCAGCATACCCAAGGCGGTAATCGCGTAAAACACATAAAGCGCTTTTTTTCGCGATTTAAGCGCTTGGCTTAGAAAACCAATTAAAATATCGCCGAGCGAAATGGCCGCGTACGCGTAGAGGATTCCGCGCCCCGGGTCCACTTCGCCTTTAATGCCGAGGTGGAGGGCAAATTCCTTGCTGAAGCTGACCAAAATTCCGATAACAAACCACGTGGGCAAGCCGATTAGCACGCTCCGCAGGTAGCGGAGGCTGCGCTCGCGGGTTCGAAAAAGCTGAAAAAAGTTGCCCCGCACCACGTCGCTGCGCGCGGCCGTTTGCTGAAATAAGCTGGAGTCGAGGACCCGCAGCCGCAGCAGGAGCAGGCTGAGCCCCATGCCTCCCCCGATGAAGTAGGCGGTGCGCCATTCCACGGCCTGCGCCACAAAAAACGCGGCCACGGCGCCCAGTAGGCCAATGCCGGCGACCATGGACGTTCCGATGCCCCGCTTGGCGGCTGGAAGCAGTTCGCTGACCAGGGTAATGCCGGCGCCCAGCTCGCCCGCGAGTCCGATTCCGGCTAAAAAGCGCACGGCGGCGTACTGCAGCTCGTTCTGAACCAGTCCGTTGGCCACGTTTCCGAGCGAATAAATGAGGATGGACAAAAACAGCACCCGGGTGCGGCCCAATCGGTCGCCCAGCACGCCCCAAAGGATGCCGCCCAGCATCAGGCCGAGCATTTGCACGTTGATAATCAGGAGTCCGCTTTCAAACGAGTTCGCTACGCCGAGGTCGTCCAGCGACGGAACCCGAACGATGCTGAAGAGCAGCAGGTCGTAAATGTCCACAAAGTAGCCCAATGCGGCGACCCAGACCGCGGCGTTGCGCCACACGGAAGCCTGCTGCATCGGTTAAATCAAGCGCTTTAAAATGCGCAGACGGTGGGTGTGCCGACCGAGCTCGGCGTTATAAATGCCGCTGGGGTCGAGGGCATCGACGCGCACGGATCCGCTTGCGTGCAGGATGCGGTGGTCGCTCAGTACCAGGCCTACGTGGGTTATGCGGCCTTCTTCGTTGTCAAAGAATGCGAGGTCGCCCTCGACGGCTTCCTCGAGAAAATCCACGGTTTGACCTTGGTTGGCCTGTTGGTAGGCGTCGCGGAGCAGGTTGATGCCCGCCATGCGAAAACTGACTTGGGTAAGTCCGCTGCAGTCGATGCCAAAGGCACTCCGTCCGCCCCAGAGGTAGGGCGCGTTTAAAAACGTAAAAGCATGGCGCACCACGCTGTCGCGGCTGGGCTTAAGGTCGGCGAGCGGACCCTGGTAGTGGTAGGTTTCGTCGCCCAGCTCCAGTTGGCCGTCGGTCAAGTAGGGGAGGTAGGAGCCGGCTACGACGGTACGGCTCTTCATGGGTTGGGCGTGGTCCACCAAGTCTACGGCACTGGCCACCACGGCCTGTGGGCGGTCCAGTTGGCTCCGGTAGGATTCGCGGCTCAGCGGCGTGGTTTGCTGGGTCAGTACCCAGCCTTCGTAGCCGTCGTGGCCCAGGCGGACGTGGCTCCACTCGCGGTCGTGCGCCAAAACTTCGAATACCTCACCAAACAGGCCTTGATTGACCATTTCGCTGCGGTGCGCGGGTTCGCGGCGCATCGGGGTAAGGCTGAACGGAAAGGTGCCGAACATGCGGCCAAGATACGCTGCTTTGCGCTCGTATTTCGTTCCCGTGGCGGGCTGCGGGCCCCTAAAACGAAATCGAGAACTCCGGCTCGATCGCCACGTCAATGGGCGCGTTGCTCACCGGATGCGCAAACTGTATGCGCTGGGCACAGAGGTCAATTCCCGCGTCGGCGTTGGGTCGCTTGGCTCCGTACTTCAGGTCGCCCTTAATCGGATGCCCAATGGCCTGCATCTGGCAACGGATTTGGTGGTGGCGTCCCGTCTCAAGGTCCACCTCTACGCGGCTGTAGCGATCGCCGGCGGCAAGCACGCGGTAGCGAAGTACGGCGCGCTGGGCGTCCTTGCGGCCCGACACAAAGCTCTTTTTCTTCACCGGATCGCGCCACAGCAGGTGTTCCAGTCGGGCCTCGGCGTCGACGGGGTGGCCTTCAACCAAGCACTGGTAGGTTTTTTGAATGCCTCGGTCCGCAAAAAGCGCATTCATCCGCGCCAGCGACTTCGACGTTTTGCAGAGCACCACAATGCCGCTTGTGGGCCGGTCGAGGCGGTGGGGCAATCCGATAAAGGCTTTACCCGGCTTGCTAAAGCGCCGCGCCACGTCGTCGGCCGCCCAGTCCAGCAGGGTGGGGTCGCCCGTTTCGTCGCCCTGAACCAGCAATCCCGCCGGCTTGAACACGATAAGGAGGTGGTTGTCCTCCCAGAGGACGCGGGGGGAGCCCATCAGTAGCGCTCCTGGTCGTTGGGAAAGTCCTTGGCCCGCACGTCCTGCACGTATTGGCGAATGGCGGCGGGAATCAGTTCGCCCAGTTGGGCGTAGCGCCGCAAAAAGCGCGGATTAAACTCCGTATTCATGCCCAGCATGTCGTGCAGCACCAGGACCTGCCCGTCTACGTCCGCCCCGGCACCGATTCCGATGGTGGGAATGCGCAGCGCGGCGGTCACCTTGGCGGCCAAAGTTGCCGGGATTTTCTCCAAAACGAGTGCGAAGCAGCCGGCTTCCTGCAGGGCCAGGGCGTCGTCGAGCAGCTTGCTTGCCTCCGCCTCTTCCTTGGCGCGGACCGCGTAGGTGCCGAACTGGTAAATGCTCTGCGGCGTCAAGCCCAAGTGCCCCATTACGGGAATGCCCGACTGAACCAGCCGCTGCACCGTGGACACCACTTCGCTGCCTCCTTCAAGCTTGACCGCGTGGCCTCCGGATTCCTTCATGATGCGGATGGCCGAGTTCAAGGCCTCTTTGGGATTGCCTTGGTAGCTACCAAACGGCAAGTCGACCACTACGAGTGCGCGGTCCACGCCGCGAACGACACTCGACGCGTGGTAAATCATTTGATCCAGCGTAATGGGCAGCGTCGTTTCGTGTCCGGCCATCACGTTGCTGGCGGAGTCTCCGACCAAAATCACGTCGACGCCCGCGGAATCAACGAGCCGCGCAAACGTGTAGTCGTAGGCGGTGAGCATGGAAATCTTGACGCCGCTGTGCTTCAGCTCGGCCAAGCTGTGGGTCGTCACCTTTTTAAAGGCTTCGGGTCCGGACTTTTTTTGGGTCGACATGGCGCAAAGGTAGGTGAGGCGCCTTCATCGCTATCTTTGACGCGTATGCTCCATCGCTCCCTATTTACGTTTTTCGCGGGCATTGTCCTGCTGTCTTCCTGCGACAACACCCTGGACGTGACCGCAGACTTTGAGCGCGTGCCCGTGGTGTACGGCATCATCGACCCCAAAAGCGACACCCAATACCTTCGTGTTGGGCGCAGCTACCTGGGTGCCGACGGGCCTGTGGGCGGACTCAATCATCCCGACTCGCTCTACTACCCCAGTCTGGTGGTTGAACTCAAGGCATTTGGTCCAGCCGGGGCCCTAATCTTTACCGAAACCTACACCGAAACGACGGATGTGCCCAAGGATTCCGGCCTGTTTACGGGCCTGGGTCACCGAGTTTACCGCATGGTGCGCCCTGGGTTTGCGCAGAATCCGAACCGCACCGACTACACCTACGAAGTGACGCTTCGCGAAGCCCCAGGCGCTCCCGTGCTGGCCAAGGCCGTTACGCCCTGTGTGGACAGCATTCGCTTGAAGCAACCGACCTACTTTGGTATTCAAAAAATGTCGATTGCGTCCAAGAATGGCTACGCGCTGCAGTGGAATCAGACCAAGAACGCGCGGATTTACCAGGGCTACATTGACTTTCACTACATGGAAATGCCGGTGGGCAACCCCGGAGATTCGGTTCGAAAGGTGGTGCGCTACAAGCTGCCCTACATCACCGGAGGTAGCCTTGCCGGCGGGACCTCGCTGGTAACGACCACCATCGACTACCGGAGCTTTTACACCTACTTGAAGAATTCCATTCCCAAAGCTCCCGCGGGCACGATGCGTTGGTTCCGCGGCATGGACCTGTATGTGAGTGCCGGAAGCGACGCCCTCGCTACCTACATCTCGGTGTCGCAGCCTTCCAACAGCATCAACCAAGATCCCCCCTTCTACACCAACGTTACGGGCGGAGCCGGAATTTTCGCGAGCAAGTCCCACATTTTTAAGCCCTACCTCGGTCTTTCGACGACGTCCCTAGATTCTTTGGGCAACAGCGTTCTGACCTGCGATCTGCAATTTGGCCGTGCCTCGGCCGGCGACACCTGCGCCTGCGGACCCCAGCGAACCTGGGATCGCTGCCTGTAGAACCGCCCTGCCTTGGCAGATTCTTCGGCGTTGTGGCGGAACCCCGTGCGCCATTTCGGCTAGATTCCCGACCGATCGCTGACAATATGTCGTGTTTTGGCAGCATTTCGCACGCTCGGTGGTGATGGTATAAAGCTTGTCTTATTGCCGTCAAATCAACACCAAAGAACTCCACATCATGGGAAAAATCATCGGAATCGACCTGGGTACTACGAACTCCTGCGTCGCCGTAATGGAGGGCAACGAGCCCGTAGTTATTCCGAATTCGGAAGGCAAGCGCACCACGCCGTCGGTAGTAGGATTCGTCGACGGTGGCGAGCGCAAAGTAGGCGACCCTGCCAAGCGTCAGGCCATTACCAACCCCAAAAAGACCATTTTCTCGATCAAGCGCTTTATGGGTGAGACCTTCTCGAACAGCGAGAAGGAAGTGGGTCGCGTTCCCTACCAAGTGGTAAAGGGCGACAACAACACGCCCCGCGTACAGATCGACGACCGCGCCTACACTCCGCAGGAGATTTCGGCGATGATCCTTCAGAAAATGAAGAAAACGGCCGAGGACTACCTCGGAACGACCGTAGACGAGGCCGTAATCACGGTTCCGGCCTACTTTAACGACGCCCAGCGTCAGGCCACCAAAGAAGCGGGTGAGATCGCCGGCCTCAAGGTGCGCCGCATCATCAACGAGCCCACGGCGGCGGCGCTGGCCTACGGCATCGACAAGATGAACCGCGACATGAAAATTGTGGTTTTTGACTGCGGCGGCGGAACCCACGACGTTTCGGTGCTCGAGCTCGGCGACGGCGTATTTGAGGTTAAGTCCACCGACGGCGACACCCACCTTGGGGGCGACGACTTCGACGACCGCATCATCAACTGGTTGGCCGACGGCTTCAAGTCCGAAGAAGGAATCGACTTGCGCCAGGATGCCATGGCCCTTCAGCGCCTCAAGGAGGCTGCCGAAAAGGCTAAAATCGAGCTCTCAAGCACGACGTCGACCGAAATTAACCTTCCCTACATCACGGCTACGGCCAGCGGACCGAAGCACATTGTGCGCAGCCTGAGCCGTTCGGAGTTTGAGCGCCTCGTGGCCGACTTGGTTGACCGCACCATTGATCCCTGCAAGAGCGCCCTGAAAAATGCGGGTTTGAGCACCAGCGAGATTGACGAAGTCATCATGGTGGGTGGGTCAACGCGCATTCCGGCCATTCAGGAGGCCGTCAAGAAGTTTTTCGGCAAGGAGCCCAACAAGGGCGTGAACCCCGACGAAGTGGTAGCCATTGGAGCGGCCATTCAGGGCGGAGTCCTCGCCGGCGACGTGAAGGATGTGCTGCTGCTCGACGTGACCCCTCTGTCGCTCGGAATCGAGACGATGGGTGGCGTGATGACGCGCTTGATCGAGTCGAACACGACGATTCCGACCAAGAAGTCCGAGGTGTTTAGCACGGCCAGCGACAGCCAGCCCAGTGTGGAGATCCACATTCTTCAGGGCGAGCGCCCCATGGCCAAGGACAACAAGACCATCGGTCGATTCCACCTCGACGGGATTCCGCCCGCACCGCGCGGCGTGCCCCAGATTGAGGTGACTTTCGATATTGATGCGAACGGCATCCTCAACGTGAGCGCCAAGGATAAGGCGACCGGCAAGGAGCAGAAGATTCGCATCGAAGCGTCTTCGGGCCTGAGCCAAGAAGAAATCGAAAAGATGAAGAAGGAGGCCGAAGCCAACGCGGATGCCGACAAGCTCGCAAAGGAGCGCGTCGACAAGCTCAACGCGGCCGACCAAATGATCTTCCAAACCGAGAAGCAGTTGAGCGAGTTTGGCGACAAGCTCGGCGACAAGAAGGCGTCCATCGAGGCGGCGCTGGACAACCTGAAGAAGGCCCATGCCAGCCAAGAAATCAGCGCCATCGATGCCGCGATGGAGCAGATCAACGAAGCCTGGAAGAATGCTTCAGAGGAGATGTACAAGGCCCAGCAAGAGGGCGCCGCGGGCGGAGACGCCGGCGGACCGGGAGCCGGTTCGGCCAACGCGGCCGACGACGTGACCGACGTCGACTTTGAGGAGGTTAAGTAGGCCTCGGATCAAAAAAAAGGCCGCCCTTCGGGGCGGCTTTTTTTTTGCTAGCTACTAGTTACTAGTTACTAGCGGCTTTTAAACGCCCCGTACTTCAGGATGCAGTAAATGGCGCGGACCCCGTCCTTCCAGCCGATTTTTTTGCCCTCCTCAAAGGTGCGGCCGTAGTAGCTGATGCCCACTTCGTAAATGCGCACCTTGGGAACGCGGGCAATTTTGGCGGTGACCTCGGGCTCAAATCCGAAGCGGTTTTCGCGCAGGTTGAGCGACTGAATCAGGTCGCGGCGAAACAGCTTGTAGCAGGTTTCCATGTCGGTTAGGTTCAGGTTGGTGAACATGTTCGACAGGAACGTAAGGAACTTGTTGCCAATGGAGTGCCAGAAGAACAGAATGCGGTGGGCGTTGCCCCCCATGAATCGCGAACCGAACACCACGTCGGCGTGGCCGTCGATAACCGGCTGAAGCAGCGCGGGGTATTCGTTGGGGTCGTACTCGAGGTCCGCATCCTGAATAAGCACGTAATCTCCGGTCGCCATCGCAATCCCGGTGTGCAGCGCGGCTCCCTTTCCTTGGTTGACCTCGTGCTTGCGGTAGGTAAGCGGTAGCGAAGGGTTGGCCGAGGCGTAGCGCTCAATGGCCGCTTCGGTCCCGTCCTTGCTGCAGTCGTTGACTACAATGAGCTCCTTCGTCCAGCCTTCGGGCAGACGGCAGTCGCGGACTTTGTCCAAAATGAGGTGGATGGTTGCGGCTTCGTTGTAGGCCGGCATGACGATGCTGAGTACGGGCATAGGGCGCAAAAGTACGGACTTCAGCGTACCTTCATTCCATGTACCAGCTGCTTGATTACAGTCCCCAAAATTTTGTGCGCACGTTGCCCGATGCCGAACCGGGTTTCCCCGCGATCCACGGATCCGAAATCGTGCGTTGGACCCAACTTCAGCAGCCCATTGCGGCCGATTGGCTTCGTGCTGCGGTGGATTTTTGGCAGTTCCACCCGCACATTACCACCGATTTGCTCGATACGGCGGCGCGGGCCAATTTTGAAGAGTATCCGGAACAGATTTATGTAGACCTGCATGTGCTCACGGCCCCTAATGTGGAGCACCTTAGTTTCGAGCAGGTTGGTCTGGTGATGCACGCCCAGGGGGTGGTTTCCCTGCATGCGGGCTCGGTGTTTGACGGGGTGGCGGAGCGCATCGAAACAAGCCGTGGCTTGATTCGGGGAAAAGGCCCTGATTACTTGTTTATTCGCCTTATCGAAGCGGTTCTCAAGCCCTACGAGCACTACTTCGATCAATTAGAGGGCGAGCTGGATGACCTCGAGTCGGAGGTGGTCCACCGCCCGAGCCAGCGTATGGTGGTCAAGATTCTCAAGGTGAAGCGGCAACTGAGTTTGATGCGCCGCCACGTTTCGCCCCTTCGGGATGTGGTAGGCAGCTTGGAGGCGTCCGCACACCCCTTGATCAAGCGCGAAAACAGACCCTACGTCCGAGACGTCCGAGGTAAGGTTCAAGCCATTTACGAGCGGTTGGATGCGCAGCGCAGCCTGATCGAGTCCTTGGAAAGCATTTATTTGTCTTCCGTGAACCAGCGCACCAACGAGGTCGTGCGCATTTTAACGGTTTTTTCTGCGGTGTTTATGCCCTTGACGTTTATCGTCGGGGTATACGGAATGAACTTCGAATGGATGCCGGAATTATCGCTACCCTGGGCCTACCCCGCGGTGTGGGTCGTTATGGTCCTTACGGCGGGTGCTATGATTTGGTGGATGCGTCAGAAGAAGTTTTGGTAATGGTCCATCCGGTCAGCGCGAGCAGCATGCTGACCAAGGGACTCATCCAGTTAAAGATGGCGTACATGAAGTAGTCGCCGGTTGCGACGCCAAGCACGCCGGCTTGATAGGCACCGCAGGTGTTCCAGGGGACGAGTGCCGAGGTTACGGTCCCGGAGTCTTCGAGGGCCCGCGATAGGTTTTCGGGCTTTAGACCCCGGTCTTCGTAGGCTTTTTTAAACATTCGACCGGGAACCACAATGGCCAGGTACTGGTCCGACGCCGTTACGTTGAGGATGCCGCAGGCGGCAAGGGTTGCCCCAATAAGTCCGGCGCTTCCCTTGGCAATTTTCAAGAGTCCCTTAGTTAGGGTTTCCAAAAAGCCCGCGGCGTCCATAACGCCACCAAAGGCGAGGGCACAAAGGATGAGCCAAACGGTGCCAAGCATTCCGGCCATGCCCTTTCCCTTGAGCAATTCCGAAAGCATGGGGTGGTCGATTTGGATTTGGGTGCTGCCGGTCATGGCCTGCATGCAGCCTTCGTACCAGGCCGTGGGTCCGGTGTGTCCGGCCATTTCGGCGACGATGTCGGGCTGAACGGCAAGTGCGGCCAGCGCGCCGGCAAGGGTTCCGATACCCATGGCCGCAAGGGCATCGACCTGCGCGGCAATCAGGACAATACTGGCAACCGGGATCAGCAGCAGCCAAAGGCTAATGGTGAATTTTTCGTTGAGCAGTTCGGTAATCAAGTCCACCTGGCTGAGGTCGCCCACGTCGGCCGCGGACATTCCCTTTACGCCAAACACCGCCAGGGCAACGATCATGGCGGGTCCTGAGGTCCATACCATGTGCCGTATGTGGTCCATGAGTCCGGCCCCGGCCATGGCGGCCGCGATGTTGGTCGTGTCGCTCACGGGCGACATTTTATCTCCGAAGTAGGCCCCCGAAACGACGGCGCCGGCAATCCAGCCCGGCGCGAGGCCCAGGCTTTGGCCGATGCCCATGAGCGCGATGCCCACGGTGGCTGAGGTCGACCAAGATGATCCCGTAGCCAGGCTCACGGCGGCGCAGAGTACGGCAGCGGCGAGCAAAAAGGTTTTGGGTGTAAGGAGTTTAAGTCCGTACACGATAAGGGTCGGGATGATGCCGCTGGCCATCCAGGTTCCGGCCAAGGCGCCCACCATAAGCAAGATGAGTATGGCTTTGGTGGAGTCTGAAATGGTTCCCTGGATTCCCTGCCAGAGCGCGGTTCGGCGGGATTTGGGGGCGAGCAAGGCGGCGACGCCCGCCGCGGCCAGCAGGATAAGTTGGTTGCTTCCTTCGAGGCTCCGGTCGCCGTAAATCCGAACGTTCAGGACCAGGGCAACGACCAGAAAGAGCAGGGGGGCAAGGGCGCGTAGCATGGGCTGCAATATCGGGATTATCGCGCAACGGACTCGGTCCGTTCCAGCCAGGGTTCCAGGGTGCGCACCACGGTGTCCAAGGGCAGTCCCTTCACGTTGTCAAAGGTTCCCACGATTCGCTCGATGGCCAGCTGGCCAAACCACTCTTGCGCGCCGTAGGCTCCCGCCTTATCGAGCGGAGCATAGGTTCGGACGTAGTGGTTGATGAACTCGTCGCTGACGGGGTGAAAGCTCACTTCGGCTACCGATTCGTGCTGGGACCATCGCTGGCCGTCGGTTGCGCACACCGCGGTTATCACTCGGTGGGTCTGGCCTCGGAGGCTGCGGAGCATGGCCTCGGCGTGGTCTAGGTCGCGCGGCTTCCCGAAGCGAACGCCGCGAAACCAAACTTCGGTGTCGGCGGTCAGCAGCACGTCGCCCTCGTTCATGCTGGGAATCAGGGCTTCGGCCTTTGCCCGCGCAACGTAGCGCACCGTCTCGACGTCGCTTAGGTGCTCGGGCGCCGATTCGTCGGCCTCGCTGGTGCGCACCGTGTAGGGAATACCCAGCACGGCCAAAAGTTCGCGGCGGCGGGGCGAACCGCTACCCAAGACGAGATGGCCCTTCAGGGCGTAGGGCAGTTTAATCACCAGTTGCGGAATTCTTCGAGGTTCCACTTGCCTTGGGCGCGGAGGACTTGCTCGATGATTTCGCGCACGCAGCCCTTGCCGCCGTCCACGGGCGAGATGTAGTCCACGAGCGCCCGAATTTCGGGAGCGGAGTCGTGCGGGCAGCAAGAAAGCCCGGCGCGCTGCAGCACTTCGGTATCGGGCAGGTCGTCGCCCATATAGAGGACCTCTTCGTCGCGCAGGTCGTACATGGCCAGCCATTCTTCGTAGGCTTCGATTTTGTGGCGCGAACCGAGCCAAACGTCCTGAATACCCAGGTTGAGCAACCGGTCTTTGACGGTCTGCGACGTGCCGCCCGTGATTACGGCCAGCATGAATCCGTGGCGAACGGCGACCTGTACGGCGTAACCGTCTTTGCTGTGGAGGCTGCGAATGGGCTCTTGGCCCGGCAGCAAGAGCACCGTGCCGTCGGTGAATACGCCGTCGACGTCAAAGGCCATGGCCTTGATGTGCTTGAGCTTGGTTTTGTAGTTCATGATGCGGTTCGCTGAATGGATTCGCTCAAGGCCCGGTACACCGCGCGGAGTTCTTCGGGGAGCAGCTCCAGGTGGCGTTCTACCGTCGGTCGATCGCCCCGCGCTGCGGGACCGGTTTGCAGGGCACGCGCATCGCCGTTAAGGGCGGCCTCCACCGTGGCACGGATCATGGACTCGTAGGTTTTTGGGTCGAGGTTCGCGGCCCGGCAGTAGGCTTGGAGCAGGGCCACCACGTGGTTGCTGAAGTTGTTGGCAAAGACGGCGCCCAGGTGGTAGCGTGCGCGCTCGGTCGAGTTCGTCCAGCGGGGTTCCAGGCAACCCAGGTCCACGGCCAGCGCACGAATGGCGGCTCGGGCTTGATCGTTTTGTGCTTCGGCAAAAACCGGAACATCGGACCAGTCAACGGGTTCGCGAAACGAGACCATGGGGTAAAAAACCCCTTTGGAGCCTGCGCCAAGGGCGGAACAGGGAACGGCGCCGGCGCAGTGAAGGACGGTAGCCGGGCTGTCCGCAATCCGAGCGGCAAGCTCGGGAAGCACGGCGTCGGGTACACCGAGCAGGACGACGTCGTTGGAACCGAGGTTGGGTAGGCCCTCGAACCCACGGCCGGGCAGGTGCAGGGCGCCGGGCAGAGCGTTCGCTAGGGCCGTGCCGACCCGGCCGCGGCCGACCACCACGTACCTCATGCCTTGGGCGCGGGCTTGGGGCCGGCGATGCGCTTGGCTACGGCCATACCCGATCCGATGGCCAGCAGCACTACGCCGAGCCACAGCACGTTGATGTACGGAAAAATGAAGGCCTGAAGCAGGATGAATTCCTGTTCTTCGGCGGCCTTGCGCCAAAACGTCATTTTAAAACGTCCCGGTTCGTCGGCCACGCCGTCGAAGCGCGCCTTTACGCCGAACTTGGGGAATTCCGCCTCGCCGGGGCTCGCCTGGTTGCCGCGAACCTGATAGGGCACTTCGACCGTTTCGCTGCGGCCGTCCATGTGGGTTAACGTAAGCCGGGCGGCCATGTCGAGGGTGGCGAGGTCACCGGTTTCCTTGACCATTAAGGCGTCGTTGACTAAAATGCTGTCGCAGCGCATCAGGTACTCGTCAAACACAAACACTTCTTCGCCCCGGCCCATGGTGGCGTTCATTTCGTCCGACCATCCGCTTTCCTTTTCTTCCGGACTCCGCATGTCGGCAAAGCTCACGTAGGTGTAAATATCGCGGTCCCAGTAGTGCTTGGTCGACGGTTCGCGGACGTTGCCCATGCGGGGGTTGAGCTGAATGTAGGGGCCGAGCGAGAACAGCTTTTCACCCGGGGTTTGGTCTGGATTTGTTCCGTAAAAATTCACGTCGTAAATCTGGAAGTGGCCCTCGCGGCGTTCGCCGGTCCATTCGACCCAGTAGGGGTGCATCGAAACGGTGTCGCGCAGCGGAAGCAGAATGTGTTCGTTGGCCGGGAAATCCTTGTGCAGAAACACCGGGTTCTGGCTGATAGCCTGCTTTTTGCCGTTGCTGACGAGCGCTCCGAGCAGAATAAGCGCAAACCCGAGGTGGGTGAGGGCGAGGCCGCCGCTGCGCCAGGATCCGCGCAGGTAGCGCAGCCAGTAGTCGAGGTTGGCTACGGCAGCAAAAATTCCGGTGAACAGCAAGACCACGTACAGCGGTTGGTCAAACTGGAGCCCCCAGGCCGCCAGGGCGCTGAGCACGACCGAAAGTCCGAGCGAGGGAAGCACCCGGCGCATCAGCTCGGCGGGCGTGGATTCCCAGCGCAGGAAGGGCACCGAAGCCATGAACAGGGACACGACAATGGCCACGGGTATTTGAATGGAGTGGTAGTGGCGGAACACGTCGGCCGGCGGGGCCAAGGCTTCGCCCAGCAGGGGGATTAGGCCTTCGGGTCCGATGATTTTGTTGAGCACCGGGATGCTCGTGCTGAAGGTGATTTGTACGGCGCTCAAGAGCAGCACCAGGCTGCCGATGACCAGCCAGAATTCGCGCGACGAGAAGGCTTCGTCGGCGGAGTTTTTCGGCAAGGCCCGCCAACGAACGACCAGCAGGAGCAGGCTGCCGACGGCAAAGAATCCGAGGAGCAGCATGAGCTGCCCGTTGAGGCCGAGGTCGACAAAAGAATGCACGGAACTGTCTCCGAGGACTCCGCTGCGCGTCAAAAAGGTGGAGTACAGCACCAAAATGAAGGTCAGCATGGTCAACATCGCGGCGAGGCCGCCCGACGTCTTTTTCTTTTTGACGATGAAGAGGACGTGGCCGGCGGCGACCAGGGTGATCCAGGGCACCAGCGACGCGTTTTCTACCGGGTCCCAGGCCCAGAATCCACCAAAGCTCAACGCCTCGTAGGCCCAAGCTCCGCCCATAAGGATTCCGGTGCCGAGTACGCCGACGCCAAAAAATACCCAGGGGAGTGCGGGCGTAACCCATTCGAGCGGACGTCGCTCCACCCAACCGGCCACCGCGTAGGCAAAGGGAATGAGCGTGGCCGCAAAACCAAGAAACAGGGTTGGAGGGTGGATGACCATCCAGTAATTCTGCAGGAGCGGGTTGAGGCCTTGCCCGTCTCGGAATGCGGGGATGCGGATCAGGTAGTCCTTGATGGTGGTCCAAGGAAGCCCTAGGTTTTCAGGGAGTTCGCGAATCAAGGTAAACGGGCTGGATCCGATTTTGGTTCCGAAGACGTAGACGCCGAGCAGCATGCTGGTGAGCAGCAACTGCACCAACCCAACGACGGCCAGGGTTCCGTGTTCCCAGCTGCGGGCGCTGCGCACCAAAATCCACCCCAGCAGCACGTGCCAGACCATCCAAATGAGGAAGCTTCCCTCTTGGCCTTCCCAAAGGGCGCTGAAGACGTATTCTATGGGGAGGTCGCGCGAAGAATGGCGCCACACATAGTCGAATTCAAACCAGTGGCTCAGGATGGCCGTCATCAGTACGCCCAAAATCCCGAGTACGCCGATGCTGTGGAGGGCAAAGGCGCCGCGCCCGGCTTGAACAAAGGGCTGGTGGGGCGCCTTGGGTCGGCTGAGCTCGTCGGGTCCGCTGCAGGCACCGGGGCGAAGCCAGTTCAGGCCATAAAAAAGGGCGGTTCCCAGGGCGCCCGTGAAGGCCAGGTAGGTAAAAAACCGGCCCGCGAGGGCCCAAAACGTGTGTTCTCCGATGTAGTTCATTAGTTCGCGCTCAGCTTGGCCTCGTCGGCGTACTTGGACGGGCACTTCATTAAAATGTCTTGCGCAAAAAATGCGGTATCGCCCGAGCTCATTCCGGTCAGCGTCACTTCTTCGGCGCGTTCGAAGTCGGTGGGCTTGGGTTGGTTAAAATAGACCACGCTGCGTTCCCCGTCTTTGTCGATGGCCGTAAAGCGGAGCATCGACGTTTGGGGATTAAACGTAATGGGTTGGTCCAGGTCCAGCTGGCCGACCACGGTCACCTGTTCGGGAGCCTTTTTCTCGGCGAGTTCAAAGGTGGCATAGGTGCTGGCATCCTGAATGGTCACCATTAAGGCGCCCACCAGCAGGGCAATAACCACTAAGGCGATGACGTGGGTACGCTTCATTTACTTCGCGGAATGGGCGGATTGCTCGGCCTTTCTAAGCCGAAGGTCTAACCACGTCAGGTAGGCGAGGAGTCCAACAAAAATGATGGCTACCACGGCCACCACAACCCAAATTTTGCCGTCGGCGCGAAAGGCGTCGGCCATTTCCACGGGGGGAGCTTGCTGTAAAAAACGCATCATAACCGGATTTACTTGCTTAAACGCGCCAAACGGTCGCGGAGTTCAACGATCCACACACCTAGCCCAATCCACCCGAATACGGCGGGGTAGAACACGGCTCGCATGCCGTTGTCCAGGTCGTAGGAGCCAAAAGCGGGGTTGCCGCCGTTGCCGGGGTGCAGCGAATCGGTCAGTCGCGGCAGGACCCCGATAAACACGATCATCAGCACGAAGGCAAACACGTTGTAGGTGCTTGCTAGGCGCGCTTTTTTCTCGGGGTCTTCGACGCTGCTGCGCAGCACGAAGTAGGCCAAGTATATTAGAATGGCCACCGCGGTGCCGTTGAGTTTGGGGTCGTTGGTCCAGTAGGCGCCCCAAGTGAATCGGGCCCAAATCATTCCGGTGAAGAGTCCGAGGAAGGCAAAAACCAGGGCGACCTCGGCGGCAAGGCGCGCTTTGCGGTCGGATTCGAGCGCGGAGATGCCTGGTTTGCGCAAGCTCCCAATGCTGTAGCCAAGGGATACGCCCATGAGTGCCACCATGGTAAACCACATGGGCACGTGGAAGTAAAGGTTGCGAATGGTTTCGTTCAGGATAAAAAGCCGCGGTACGGGAGACATCAAACCGGCGACCAGGCTGTAGCTCACGAGCGCTGCGGCCGCGGTTTTCCATGCGATTGAAAAGCCGTTTTTCACTGCTTCCAAAGGTAGGGCATAAGCACGCTCCCCAAGGCCAGCGGAAGCCCCAGCATGGCCAATTCGCCAAATAGGGGTATTGCCAGCTCGGACCATTCCTGGTTGGCCGCCGCCAGCGAACTGGCCCGGCGCGCCACCAGCACCGTCGGCATCAGCAGCGGCAGGCTTAGGGTCGCCATCAGCGCGGGGTTCGCCCCGGCACGGCTAGCTAATGCCGAAGTAAAGCTCATGGTGGCGGCGAAGGCCAGGGCCCCGAGGCCCAGCGATGCCCCGATTTTAAGGGCGGCCACGCCGCTTTTCGCGGACTCCGGCAACCCAAAAAACAACCCAAAAAGGAGCAGGGCCGCCAGGGCCGTTAACAGCGTGTGTACCGCAATCTGCGCTGTTTTTACCCAAAAAAGTTCTGCGGGGCTCGCCAACTGGTTGAGGTAGGTCCAAAGGCCCTCGGGTTCGTGAAAGGCGCGAAAGGCCGCCTGCATCGAACTAAACAGCACCACAACCCAAAGTAGGGCCAGCCACACGCTGGGGCTGGGCGCTGGGGCGATGCTGTACACCAAATAGGTTGCTACGGCGGTGAACAGCAGGAACTGCAGGTAATCGGTCCGCCGGCGCAAATCCGCGCTAAGGGCCCAGGTTCCGAGCGTCCACCATCGGTTCATGGTCCAAAGGTAGGGAGCCCGATGAACCCTAACTTCGTTTTGCGGTTATCACCCTATGATTATGAAGAATTTATTAGCCATGTCCCTACTTACCACGCTGCTTGGCTGCAGCCGCTCCATGGCGCAGCCGGTGGACGCGCCCGCGAATTTTTACAGCCTCCAGGCGCGCACCCTCGACGGCGAAGTCTTCGATTTTGCGCAGCTCAAGGGCAAGCGCGTACTCATCGTAAACACGGCCTCGGAATGTGGATTCACGCCCCAATACAAGGAGCTTCAGGCCCTGTGGGACGAAGCCAAGGACGGGAACTTTGTGATTTTGGGCTTTCCGTGCAACGACTTTGGCGGTCAAGAAAAGGGCTCAGCCTCTGAAATCGGTGCGTTTTGCCAAAAAAACTACGGCGTTACGTTTTTGATGATGGAGAAGGTGTCGATTAAGGGCGCCGCACCGCACCCCGTGTACCAGTGGCTCACCGACAAAACCAAGAATGGCGCCAAGGACGCCACGGTGCGTTGGAACTTCCACAAATTCCTGGTCAACGAACAAGGACAGTGGGTTTCGAGCCATTTGTCGACCGTATCGCCGAATAATACTGAAATTCGGAACTTTGCGCTCGGAAACTAACCGAGCATGCAGGTAGACATTTTAGCATTTGGCGCCCACCCCGACGACATTGAGTTGGGCTGCGGCGGAACCCTTGCCAAGCACGTGGCCCTCGGGCATACCGTGGGCTTGGTGGACCTCACGCGCGGCGAAATGGGCAGCCGCGGGAGCGTTTTGGAACGCGACGCCGAGGCCGTGAAGGCCGCCCAGATTTTGGGTGCATCGTTCCGAACCAACCTAGACATGCCCGACGGCCGCTTGGTCAACGACCTCGAAAGCCAGCAGCGCATTTTGGAGTTGGTGCGGCGCCACCGTCCGCGCATCGTGCTCTGCAATGCCCCTCGGGATCGGCACCCGGACCACGGCGTGGCCTCGGCCATGGTGGTGGAGGCCTGTTTTCGCGCCGGACTGCACAAGTGGGCGTCGGTGGACGACGAAGGCCGCGCGCAGGTTCCGTACCGACCGGAGCACGTCTACCACTACATACAGTTTTACGACCTACAGGCTGATTTTACCGTGGATGTTTCGGACTACGTCGACGCCAAAATGGACGCCTTAGCGGCCCACGCCTCGCAATTTTACCGCGCGGATTCGGCCGAACCCGAGACGGTCATCTCGTCGAAGTGGTTTTGGGATTCCCTGACCGCCCGAACCGCAGAATGGGGACGGGTAATGGGCGTGGCCCACGCCGAAGGCTTCATGGCCCCGCGCCGACTGGGCGTGGATTCGCTGTTTGACTTGAGGTAGCGGGTCGCCTAGCCCTTGGCGCCCACCCGGCGGTAGGTAGCCAAAAAACGCTGCGCCACGGCCTCGGGTCGGAATTCGTCCAATTCCCAGGGCTGGAATGCGTCGCGTGCCGGCGGAAGCCGGTTCAAGTGCCCCACTAAATCAGCCACGTCCTGGGTGCTTCCGTCGCGGTAGGTAATCCCGCCCATTAACGGGTAAACGGACTCCGGTCCGCCGCAGCGCGTGCTGAGAACATGCAGTCCCCGTTCCCGGGCCTGGCCTATGACCATCGAAAACGTTTCGCGCGGCGAATTCACCACCAGCATGTCGTGGCGTCCCATTTCGGATTCCAAATCGTCGGGGTCGAGCCGGCCCAACCAACGGCAGTTGGGCGTTTCGCGCACCAAGACTTCGAGCAGGGGACGGTCCGCGCCGTCGCCAACGAGCGTTAGCCGGTCGTTGGGATTTTCGACCGCGTGCTGCTTCCACGCCGCCAGCAACGGACTGATGCCCTTGGTGGCGTCGACCCAATCGCCGATGTGGAGCACGCGACGTCCGCCGGAATGGGGTTGGCGCAGCTGTTCGGGACGGGGAGCGGCCCAGCAATTGGGTACGACGTCAACCGGGGCGATTCGCGCGAAGCGGTCCGCCAAAAACGGCGAAACTGCGGTGCGCGCATTGGCCAAACGATGGGTCCACGCCACGCCGGTCGGTAGGGGGCCGCTCCCGTAGTATTGGTGCTCCGAGACCACCCGCGGCACGCGCTGACCCCAGTTCAGTACCGAACGCACCAAGAGGTAGGCTGAATCGCCACCCGAGCCGTGGATGTGCAGTACGTCGGGGCGACCAAGTTGGTGCACCGACTGAATCTTGGCGTTCCAACCCTTGGGTCCCGAAGCCACGGAGGGTCCAGCGTGTACGGCCACGCCCTCGAGGGGAAGGGGCCGTTGGCTCCGCCCGGACCATACCACCACGCGCTGCGGAAGTCCCGCATCGCGAAGGGCGGCAATATGGCCGCGAATAAAGCTCCCGAACTGGGGATCGCCCTCGTCGGGCCACATGCGAACAACATGGGTCAGGGTCATGGGAACAAAGTTCTTACGAAACGGCCCAAATCCGGAATGGGCTCGCCAACTTTCGGTTGTTTCGCCGCGCAGGTGCGGCGCGAAAAACCTTGGCCAAACCAATCGGGCACGCTATATTTGCCGCCCCAAACACGGTGATTGTAGCTCAGCTGGTTAGAGCGCCGGATTGTGGTTCCGGAGGTCGCGGGTTCGAACCCCGTCATTCACCCCAGCAAAAAAACCGAACGCGTACTGCGTTCGGTTTTTTTTTGTCGTCGGCTGTATGCGCCGATTTGACGTGCATTAATTGCGCCGTTCACGCCGAGCTTTTTCGCTTTTTGCTTGCGGAATTCTTGGTTTTTTTGCGTACTTCGGGCCGTGATGAATCGGTTAGATACGGTTTTTAGGCTCCTTTCCCTCGACGGCGGGGGCATTAAGGCGCTCTATTCTGCAAGCGTACTTGCGGGTTTTGAACGGGCCGGTGGCCCGCGGTGCTCCGACCACGTGCACTGGATCAGCGGTACGTCGTCTGGCGGAATTCTTGCGCTCGGTTTGGCTTCGGGAAAATCCGCGGAGGAGTTGGTTGGTTTTTTTGACGCCTTCGGTCCAAGAATTTTTCCGAACGAACGGGGATGGCTGGGGGCCGTTCAGCAGGCCCGGCATTTGCTTCGCCAAATCGCCCTGAAGGGCAGGTATGAACCACGGAATTTGCGTCACGCGGTCGACGAACTCTTTGGGGAACGTACTATGGCCGAGCTTGAAGTAGACGTCAGCATTGCTTCGGTCAATCTGAGTTCGGGGGAGCCTGTGGTATTCACTCGTCAGGACCATCCTGCGGTGCGCATCGCCGACGTAGCCATGGCAACCTCGGCAACACCGGGCTACTTGCCGCCGCACCGAATTGGATCGGATTGGTTTGCCGACGGCGGACTTTGGGTGAATTCGCCGACCCTGTGTGGCCTGATATTGGCCATGCCTATTTTGCGGGAACGCGACCGGCTTGAGGTGATGTCGATAGGTACCGTGGAGCGCCCCGAAGGCTACCGAACGGCCGGCCCACCTCAAAACCTTCCTCAGTGGATTCAACGAATGCTTCATGCTTCGACCTATGGCCAAGCGGCACTCACCCACGATGCGGTGAATGCCGTCGTTCCGCATTTGGCTTCCCAGACGGCCTACATTCGAATACCTCCGCCCGAGTTTTCGTGGACTCGATCCGGCCCGGTGCGCATGGATACCACTACGGCTCAGGCCCGCACCGAATTGCGGGAGCAGGGCATGCTCATGGCTCAAAAGTTCTTGGAAACCGCTGCGGTCCGCCGCTACCTTTCGCTGGAAGAACATGCGTGAATTTATCTACTGGAACGCAACGTGGGTGCTGATTCCCATGGCTCTGGCCGGCGTGCTTCACATGTTCGTGGTGCGATTCAACCTCGGGGGCAATTTGGCCGCACCCATCTGGAGCAAGGGCTTTGGTCCGCACAAAACCTGGCGCGGAATACTGGCCATGGCGGTTTTTGGGGCGCTGGGAGTTACCCTGCTTGCCGGCCTGAGTCCGAGTGTGCCGCTGCCCGTTGCGCCGTGGTGGTGGGGGGGCGGACTGGGACTCGTTTATGTGGTTGCGGAGCTCCCCAATTCCTGGATAAAGCGCCGTATGGGCATCCCGCCGGGCGAACAAAGCGCCCGGCACCCCGTGCTGAGCGGAGCTGCCGACAAGCTGGATTCGGCACTTCTGGGCGCGCTCGTCTTGGCAACCTGGGTTCACGTGGAGCCCGCGGAATTTCGCTTTGGGCCGGAGGTCCGTTTTTTTTCTGTTTTTGCGTCGAGCTTGGTCCTCAACAGCGGCATTCACGCACTGCTGTCGTGGCTCCTGGTCGTCGTCCAACTTAAAAAGCGATTTTAGTGCTTAAGTACGTGCCCAACGCGTTGAGCGGCTACCGTTTGGTGATGCTGCCGGTCTTGCTGTACCTCGTTTCGGTGCGAAGCGAGGGCTGGTTCAGTGTGCTTATCTGCGTCAATTTGGTTACCGACATTTTGGACGGCTGGATCGCCCGCAAGTTTGGTTTGGAAACGGAACTTGGTGCCCGGCTTGATTCGCTGGCAGACTACGGTACCTATGCCGCCGCGGTGTACGGACTTTATGCATTCAAAGCTGCTGAATTAGGCGATTGGATGCTGCTCGTGTGGTTGTTTGTCGGGTTCATTCTCGTTTTCATTGGGTTGTCGTTGGTTAAGTTTCGTCGTAGCCCCAGCCTTCATTTATACTCGACCAAAATTGGGGGTTACCTGCAGGGTTTTTTATTTTTTACGCTTTTTGCGTGGGGTTTTTGGGCACCCTACTTCGCTTTCGCTTTGGTTTGGGGGATGCTTTCGTTCACTGAAGGCATGCTAATTCTGTTTCTTTTGCCCGAGATGCGGTCGAACCAAAAAGGGCTTTATTGGGTGCTTCGTTCACGGCACTGAGCGGAACTTTGCTTCCGTCGGCCAGAGCGGTACCTTTGGGGGGTATGCGCGGACTTCTTCTTCTTTGGTTGTGCCCGTTGGCCATATGGCTCGGGGCTCAAGAAGTCATTCCCTACCGGCCCATTTTTACCGATCCCACAGCCCTTAGGGCACTTCAGTTGGCGCACGACACTACGGTACCTAGGCTCGGACCATTCGGCCTGCCTCAGCCAGCGGCGGCTCGGTTTGGTTGGGAACGCGTTCAAAGCGATTCGTTGTTTGCGTTCGAAGCCGCCCGTACGCTCTGGATGGACTACTTCTGCCTTTTTGGAGACAGCGTCTGCGCGGATTGGGCACTGATTGGTTCTCCAAGGGCGGTACGGGACCGGAGTCTACCGACGGTGCGCTGGAATGACCTTCCGCGAACGTCGGCGCGTTCCTTGAGTCGTCGACCTGTGCCCGTTGCCTTTCAAAGCCGATCCTTCGTTGTTCCGACAGTAGCCCACGCTGCCGAAGGCGCGCGCCCTGCCGACCCTTCGCTTTTGGCGTCACCGAAGCCCGAAGTCCCCACGGCCCCCGTGAAACCCAGCGAGCTGCGCATCGTGGTGCGCTCGGGCGATAATTTTGGCGTGCTGCAGCGAAGGCATCCCGGGGTTACCCTCAAGGAACTTTATGCGGCCAACAAAGGTTCCGACCGGATTTACCCGGGACAAGTACTTAAAATTCCCCGATGAAGCGCCAAAGTCCCTGGAGTACGCTGTTTTTTGTGCTGAGTGCCCTGGCGGTACTCGCCGGAATTTCGCTGTGGCCCGAAGCCTGGCGGCCGAACGGCGTGAAGTGGCCCCAAAACGAGTGGCTTGATCTGCTTCGCGGGCAGGACGCGGAACTGGCCGTACAGCCCGAAACCGAGGCCGAAGATGGCGAACTTTCGCGACCCAAGGGCGCTGAAGTGGGCTTGATCGAGTTCCCCGAGGGGGATACCCTGGGGTTTGCCAAGTTTGCTCGGGCGCTGCGCGCGGCCGACCGCCGCGTGGTGCGCGTGCTGCACTACGGCGATTCCCAAATTGAAGGCGACCGAATATCCGCCGACCTGCGCGACGTGCTGCAGGGCCGTTTTGGCGGAATGGGGCCCGGAATGCAGGGCATGGACCCCTTTGTGCCTATGGCCAGCGTGGACCACCGCGCGAGCGGAAATTGGAAGCGTTTCGCGTGCTTTGGTCGCCCCAGCGATCGCGAGCCGGCTGGCTTTTATGGCGTTCGGGGCATCGCGCACCGCTACCAGGGCGGCTCGGCGAGCATGGAATTCCGCGCGCGGAACTACGGCTACGACCGAGTGCGTCAGGCCCAAAAATTAACGCTGTACCTGGGGCCCTACGAAGGTCCGACCGAGGTCAAGGTGTATTTTGAAGACAGCTTGTCCCACATTCGCTACTACAGCGCCGGTGATCCGGCTGAAATGGAGTTCGTTGCCGCGAAGCCAATGAGCCGGGTGCGCATCGAGTTTAACGGCCAAAGTCCGCTCTGGTACGGCGCCGCCTGGGACGGTACGCGCGGAGTAGCGGTCGACAACGTTTCGATGCGCGGCGCAGACGGACTTGGATTTAAACGAATCAATTCGATGCACTACGCTGCGTCCTTGCGCGCGGCGAACCCGGGTCTGGTGATCCTGCAGTTCGGGGGCAACGCGGTGCCCTACTTTAAAACCTCGGCCGAGGTGACGCGGTACGGCAAAGCGTTTGCGCGCCAAATCGCGTTGATTCAGCAGGCCCTTCCCGATGCCGACGTGCTGGTGGTCGGCCCAAGCGACATGGCCCATAAGGTGGGCGTCGAATGGGAAACCTATCCCTTTGTGGACGAAGTGCGGACCGCCCTGCGCGCCGCCGCCCACGCCCAAGGCGCTGCGTTTTTTGACGTGTATTCGTTTATGGGTGGCGCGGGCAGCATGAGCACCTGGGTCCAACGTTCTCCGCCCCTTGCCGGGGCAGACCACATTCACTTTACGCCAAACGGCGCCCGAAAGGTGGGCCGGGCCCTCGCGCTGGCGCTGGATCAGGAATTAGACCGCCACGTCGATGGGCACTAAGTGCCGGATTGGGCTCGCGGCGGTGATTTTTGCCGTTGGAGTAATCGGTGCCTTGGCGCAGCCCACGCCCGCGCAGCGTCCCGAACTGTACCTGCCCCGGGGCGATTCCAGTTTGAGCGGTCTTTGGCAGCACCTCGACACCCTGGTTTACGAGGGTCGCGGAAGCATCAACGTCGTGCATTTGGGCGGGTCCCACGTTCAGGCGGGCATGCTTACCGACGCCGTGCGCCAGGAACTTCATTCCTTCGCTCCGGGGGTTCAGGGCTCGATCGGGTGGCTTTTTCCGTATCCCCTGGCAGGAACCAACGGCCCGCGAAGTGTGGGGGTTCGCCACTACGGAACTTGGGTGGGGCAGCGCTGCTCGGTGCCGCAGCACCGTGGACCCTGGGGCTTTTCGGGCATTCGGGCCTACACCGCCGATTCGGCGGGCTTCACCCTGTACCACAAGTCGCTGCCGCTTCAAGCGAAGTCGGTGCTGCTTTTCTATCCGGGCGCCGACACGCTTAATCCCCCGGTGCTGAGCGGTCCGGTGGCCGAAGTACGTCGGCGGCTCGACGGCATTGAGGTCGTTTTTACGCGACCCATCGATACCGTGGAGGTTCGCTGGATGCCGCGACCCGGACGCCGCGACACGCTGAGCCTGGAAGGCGTTCTTTTTCGCCCCGCAGACGCCAACGGAATTCACTACCACGCCGTGGGCGTGAACGGCGCCGCCACCCACAGCTACCTAAAGGCCGTGCGCTTCACCGAGCAGTTGGGCGAATTGCCGCCCGACCTGGTGGTGTTTGGCCTCGGAATCAACGACGCCCACAAGGCGCGCGGAGCCTTCGACACGCTGGCGTTTGAACGCCGGTACGACAGCCTCGTGGATGCCGTTCGCTCCGTCAATCCCCGTGCGGAATTCGTCTGGTTGACCAACAACGACGCCCTATACCAGGGCGCTCCAAATCCCCACGGAATAGCGGTTCAGCGCATCATGCGGCGATTGGCGCAGCGGCACGACGGCGCCGTGTACGACTTTTTTGCCGACATGGGCGGGTACGGTTCGGTGCGCCGCTGGATGGCCAATCAGTGGGCCCGCCCCGACGGCATTCACTTGAGTCAAGTGGGCTACGAAGCCCAGGCGGCATGGTTCGCGCAAGCCTTCATCACAGCCTACCTTCGCCACCAAGAATCACGGCCATGGTAGACGCACTTATCCAGCTGCTCCGCGCTGAGGCCAGCAGGCCTTGGACCTTCCTTGAGCTCGGCTTTTGGGTGTTTTTTGCGGCGGTTTTGATAGGATTTGCGGCCCTCGAGCGACGCCTTGCCCTGCGCAACGCCTACCTCATGCTCGCAAGTTGGTTCTTTTACTACCACACCAGCCAGTGGTACGTGGTGCTCCTCATCTTCACGACCGCCGTAGACTTTGGGGTGGGCCACGCGCTGCACCGAAGCACCAACGCCATCCTCCGCAAGGCGCTGCTCGCCGTCAGCATCGTGAGCAACCTCGGGGTACTCTTCTTCTTCAAGTACGCCTATTTTGCGGCCGACGTCTGGAACGACCTCACGGGAATGGCCTGGGATCCCCAGCCCTTCTGGGCCGGCTGGAGCAACGCCCACCTCGGAACCGACTTCGTCGAAGACGTGATCCTGCTCCCCGTGGGCATCTCGTTCTACACGTTTCAATGCCTGAGCTACACGGTGGACATCTACCGAAAGCAGCTTGAGCCGGTGCGCCGCTTCTCGGACTTCGCCTTCTACGTGAGCTTTTTTCCGCAGCTCGTGGCCGGGCCCATTGTGCGCGCCAGCGACTTTGTCCCCCAGATTTACCAACCCTATTCGGTTACGCGCGCCCAATTCGGACTCGGACTTTTTTGGGTGGTCAACGGGTTCCTCAAAAAGGTAATCCTCGCGGACTTTTTGGCCGTGCACCTGGTCGACCGCATCTTCAGCCAGCCGACTCTGTACACCGGTTGGGAAAACGCCCTGGGACTTCTGGCCTACACGATGCAGGTATACGCCGACTTCAGCGGCTATACCGACATCGCCATTGGCATTGCCCTGTGGATGGGTTTTGCCCTGGTAAAAAACTTTGATTCACCCTACAAGGCCCGCAGCGTTGCGGAGTTTTGGAAGCGCTGGCACATGTCCCTGTCCAGCTGGCTCAAGGACTACCTCTACATTCCCCTGGGCGGCAACCGCAGCGGTTCGGTGGCGAGCTACGTCCTTATTTTTGCCGGACTCTTCGGCCTCGCGTGGTGGGCGCCGACCTCGTGGGTTTCCTACAGTTTGGCAGGACTGGTCCTGATTTTTCTGCTGCTGTACCAATTTATTCCGGCCTTCCGTCGTGGGTTTAATACCAACATCAACCTCTTGCTAACGATGCTTTTGGGCGGACTTTGGCACGGCGCTTCGTGGAATTTTGTGGTCTGGGGCGGACTCAACGGCCTTGGTCTGGTTACCTATAAGCTTTGGTCTAGCGTGCGGCCCTACCGAGTCGAAGGTTGGGCCCTGCGCGGACTCGGCGTTGCGGTCACCTTGGTCTTCATCACCTTTACGCGGATTTGGTTTCGAGCCCCTGACTGGGACACGGCCATGGCCATGCTCGACCAGCTTACCTCCTCGTGGGAGGTGGCCCCCTCACGGGCCATGCTCGAAGCGTGGTGGCGACCGGCGGCGGTGCTTGCCGTGGGCTTTGGCATTCACTGGATACCGGAATCCCTAAAAGACCGCTACCGCGCGCTTTTTTCGAGCCTGCACCCCGCGCTGTGGGTGGCGGCGGCCGTGGCTTCGGTCCTCGTAGCCTACCAGTTTATGGCGGCCGAAAGCCAGCCCTTTATATACTTCCAGTTTTAATCGGCTCCGCGGGCGGTTCGTCTTCGGAACGAATCCGCGCACGGCGCCACGACTGCACGTAGCCCTGATACTGCTGGGCCATGTCGCGTGTTTTTCGGGCGTAGTGACCCCCGGGACCCTTGGCAACTTGGTCGACGTTGCCAAACCAGCGCGTGGGATCGTAGCCCTTCGCCTTGGCGCGCCGCATGGCGCCTTCAACGGGTGCCGGTCCGGTGTTGTACGATGCCATGACAAAGGGAAGGCGCTGGTCGTCGGGAACGCCGCGGTTTTCCCAAAACATGTCAAGGTAGCGCAGGTAGCGAATCCCCACGTTGATGTTGGACTTGGGATGGTACAAGTCCACCGGTCCGCGGTTCATGCGGTAGGCCGTAGAGGGGAGGAGCTGCATCAAGCCCACCGCCCCAGCGGGCGAAACGATGGTCGGGTTGAACCGGCTTTCCGCAAAAATCAAGGCATTGAGCGTGAAGCGGTCCCATCCGCTGTGGCCGACCAGCAAGGCGTCGTAGGGCGAAATCAAGCTGTCGCGGTCGCTGGGTCGCGGAATGGGCTTATTGGCCAGGGCGCCGCGTTGATTCCGGCTGCTTCGCCCCCTTACTAAGTCGTTGAGCTCGGCCAAAAGGACCGTGTCGCCAGGCCGCACCGCCCAGTGAAAACTACCTTTAGCGAGCTTGGTCCCGCTCATTCCCCAAGCCCGGGCCATGTAATCGGGCAAAATCCACTGCGCCGTATCGGGCCGCGCGAAGCGGAACATGGTCTGCGCCACCGGAACCACGTTGAGGCTGTCGGCCTCCAAAACCCATAAGGGCTTGGGGAATTCACCCGGTATCCGAATGCTCGGCCGGATCTTGGGCCTGCGCGCCGACTTGTTTGATCGGGACCGTTTGGGTTTGGGCTTTGCTTTTTCGGATTTTTTACCCACCAGGGTCCAGCGAAAGCTGCGAACGGGTTTGCTTGCCGCAAGCTCGAGCATGCCGTCTTCGGGAATCGGGCCCACGGCGACGTCGGCGGTTCCGAGTCGAACGGCTTCAAGCGCTTCCTGCACCGAGGCGGCGTACTGCCATTCGATGGGATGACCGGTTCGGCGCCCCCACCATTCCAGGAGCTGCACGTCGTAACCCAGCACACGGCCGCCCTCGAGCTGCATTACGCCGAGGTCGGGAACCACCACCACGCGCACCACGCCCGCGCTCCAGGTGTCGTTCCAAACGGCGGTCCGGTCGAGGTCGGTCGATGGGCTCGGAGATCCGACCATAAACGAAACCGCCACGAGGGTAAGCCACCAACGCCAGTGCTTGAACATACCCCGAAGATCGGGCGCCGGGGCCGTACTTTTGCCACGAATTATGCTTGGCCTCAAACTCCCTACCGATCCGCGCTGGGCTCACGCCGCCGAAATGCACCTCGGCGAGATCCTGACGGACCACGCATACTGCGAGCAAAAAGCCGCGTCTACGGCGATTTCGCTCATGATTACCTACCCCGAGCTCAGCGAGTTGGTGACCGAAATGGCGGCCCTTGCCCGTGAGGAAATGAGCCATTTTGAAATGGTCCATAAGCGCATTTTGGAGCGCGGACTCACCCTGGGTCGCGAGCGCAAGGACGAATACGTCGCGGCCATTACCCGGTTTTTTCCGCCGCACGGCGACCGAATGAAGCGCCTCGTGCACCGGCTGCTCCTTGCGGCCCTTATCGAAGCCCGCAGCTGCGAGCGCTTCAGGGTCCTCAGCGAATCGGTTCGCGATGCGGAACTGGCGCAGTTCTATGCGCGCCTAATGGCCTCGGAAGCCAACCACTACACCATGTTCTTGAAATTTGCCCGCCAATACGGCAACCGCGAAGAGGTCGATCGGCTCTGGAAGGAGCTGCTCGCCTTTGAAGCCGGCGTGGTGGCATCCTTTACCAACCCCGAACGCGTACACGGCTAACCCTCCCTTGATTGAAAAAAATGGAAAACCTGAAGAAAACCCCCTTATTTGACCAGCACGTGGCGCACGGCGCCAAAATGGTACCCTTTGCCGGCTACGAAATGCCGGTGCAGTACGTTGGCGTAAGCCACGAACACCACGTTGTGCGCAGCAAAGTGGGCATGTTTGACGTGTCGCACATGGGCGAGTTTTGGGTTGAGGGCTCCGGCGCCATGGCCTTTTTGAACTCGGTGACCAGCAACGATGTGGCGAAGCTCACTCCGGGAAAAATCCAGTACAGCTGCTTGCCCAACGCCACCGGCGGCATTGTCGACGACCTGTTGGTGTACTGCGTGAGCGAAACCAAGTTCATGCTCGTAGTCAACGCCAGCAACATGTCCAAGGATTGGGCCTGGCTGCAGCAGTTTGCGCCCCAATTCGACGTGCGCATGAGCGATGCCTCGGAGGGCACCGCGCTCCTGGCCGTTCAGGGTCCCTTGGCCGCTCAAGCACTTCAGTCGCTGACCGACCTCGACCTTTCGGCCATGACCTACTACACCTTTGGCGTCGGTTCCTTTGCCGGAGCCAGCGACATTCTAATCAGCGCCACGGGCTATACCGGGGCCGGTGGATTTGAAATCTACCTGCCGAACGCCCATGCCGCCACCGCGTGGGATGCCATTATCCGCGCCGGCGCTCCCTTCGGCCTCGAACCCATTGGCTTGGGTGCGCGCGACACCCTGCGCCTTGAAATGGGCTTTTGCCTCTACGGCAACGACATCGACGACGAAACCTCACCCATTGAGGCGGGCTTGGGATGGATTACCAAGTTCACCAAGGACTTCACCAATTCTGCCGCCCTTAAGGCCCAAAAGGAGCAGGGGGTTCACCGCAAACTCGTCGGCATCAAGCTGCTTGATCGCGGCGTTCCGCGCCACGGATACCCCATCGTCGATGAAGCCGGTGCGCCCGTCGGGGTAGTAACCAGCGGCACCATGTCGCCCTCCCTCAACGAAGCCATTGGTTTAGCCTACGTTCCCACGGCCTCTGCGGCACCGGGAAGCAGCGTTTGGGTCGAAGTTAGGGGCAAGGCCCTTAAGGCCGAGGTCGTTAGCCTGCCGTTTTACCAAGCTTAACCCGGAGCCATGACCGCAATGAAGCTCGACAACGTCGACCGCGAAATACTGCGCCACCTGCTTGAGGATGCGCGCAAAACCTACACCGACATTGCCAAGGAATTGGGCGTGAGTCCTGGGACCATCCATGTTCGCGTCAAAAAGCTCGAGAAAGCGGGCATCATCAAAGGCGCCAGCCTGCAGGTGGACTACGAGCAGTTGGGCTACGGCTTTATCGCGTTTGTGGGCGTTTACCTCAGCAAAACGTCGGCTACGCACGAGGTGATCGCCGAGTTGAAGGCCATCCCCGAGGTGACCGTGGCCCATATCGCAACGGGTCGTTTTGGGATTTTTGCCAAAATCCGCTGCCAGGATACCAAGCACGCCAAGGAGATTATTTTCAAAATCAGCGACATCCCCGGCGTTTCCAATACCGAAACCATGATTGCGCTGGAGGAGCCCATCAACAGCTCTAAGGCGCTGCTGACCCAAATCCTTCACCTCAACGAAAACTAGTTTCGGGCAACCGGTTACGGGTTCATCAACTGACGCACCGCGAAGCTGGCGGCATGCAGCCCAAACGCTGCAGGGATCCACGCACTGGTGCCGTAAAACGACTTTTTGAAGTTGCTTCCGTCGGTGAGCCGAACGCTGTCTTTGTTGGCGAGTTCGCTGCTGAATACCACGTGAAAGCCGCTGCGAATTCCGTATTCCTTGGCTAAGCGCTTGCGCACGTGCTTGGCAAAGGGGCAGTTGTAGCTCTGCTCCAGGCGCGCAATTTCGATTTTACTCGGATCAAGGCGTCCGCCTGCGCCCATGGAACTGATGAATGGAATCCGTTCGCTCAATGCCGTCGCAATAAAATTCAGCTTCGGCTGCACGCTGTCGATGCAGTCCAGCGCAAAGTCCACCTGCGCCGAACGCAGGAGTGCGCGCATCGCCTCGGGATCCAAAAACGTATCAATGGCCACCACCTCGCACTCGGGATTAATGTCGCGGATGCGGTCCCGAATGAGCCAGGCCTTTTTTTGGCCGTGCGTGCTGCTTAGGGCCTGGAGTTGGCGGTTTCGGTTGGTTGGGTCCACGACGTCGCCGTCGACGATGGTGAGCCGACCTACGCCGGCCCGGGCCAGGAACTCGGCGGCAAAGCTGCCCACGCCCCCGAGGCCCACCACCAAAACATGGGCTCCGAGTACGCGTTCCAGGGCCTCGGGCCCCACTAGGAGTTCGGTGCGCTCAAGCCAGTGCGGAATCACGACCGCAAAACTAGTAACCAGTTACGAGCAACGGGCTAATGGTAGGCCTTGCGGCTCACTCCGGCTATATGCTGAGCCAGGCGCATCACCTGGCGCGTGTAGCCGTATTCGTTGTCGTACCAGACGTACAGCACGGCATTGCGGCCGTCGGCGTGCAGCAGCGTGGCTTCGCTGTCGACGATGGAGCAGCAGGAATCACCCACGATGTCGCTGGAAACCAACTCGGGACTGGTGGAATACTTAATCTGCTCCACGAGCGGACCTTGGTAGGCGGCGGCCTTGAGCGCTGCGTTGAGTGCAGAACGGTCGGTTGCCTTGCTCAGGTTCAGCTTCAGGATGGCCAACGAGCCGTTGGGTACCGGAACCCGAATCGCATTGCTCGTGAACTTGGCGCCCAGGCCCGGAATCGCTTTGTCGATGGCGCTTCCGGCCCCCGTCTCGGTGATGACCATGTTGACCGCGGCGGCACGGCCACGGCGGTACTTCGGGTGCATGTTGTCGACCAGGTTTTGGTCGTTGGTGTAGGCGTGAATGGTCTCGATGTGGCCCTGTTCGATGCCGTACCGGTCCTCAATGACCTTCAGGACGGGCACGATGGCGTTGGTCGTGCAGGATGCCGCAGAAAAAATGCGTTCGGATCCCCAATCTTGGCCGTGGTTTACGCCAAAAACAACGTTGGGTATTCCCTTGCCGGGAGCGGTGAGCAGCACTTTGGTGCAGCCCTTGGACTGCTGGTGGCGCGCAAGGGCTTCGCGGTCGCGGAAGGCGCCCGTGTTGTCGATCACCAGTACGTTGCGCAAGCCGTAGCTCGTGTAGTCGATGTCTTCTGGCTTGGCGGCATTGATCAGGAGTACCGGACGGCCGTTTACGATGATGGCGTTGTTGGCGGAGTCGGCCGTTACCGTTCCGGGGAAGGGTCCGTGTATGGAGTCAACGCGGAGCAGCGAAGCACGCTTTTCCAGGTCTTCGGCGCCGCTGCCGCGCACCACGATGGCGCGAAGGCGTAGCTGCTCGCCGCAACCTTCTTGGGCGATGAGTTCGCGAGCTACCAAGCGGCCGATGCGGCCAAAGCCATAGAGGACCACGTCTACCGGTGCCGAAGCAGGTCGCGCCGCCGTGCTGAATCCCTTGAGTTTCGCCTGCAAAAACGCCTTGCGCGTCAAGAACGACGCGGCTTCGCGGCGCCATTCCGTGCCCAATCGCCCGAGGTCCAAGGACGCATTATGGACGCCCAGTTCGTAGATGGCATGGGCCATGCCCAAGCTGTCGTCGACGCTGATGCGTTCGTCGGCCATGACCGCGGCGTGTTCGTGGGCCTGTAGCACTTCAGAAGCCCGCTGGTTGAGCAGCGCTTGCCGAAAGAGGACGACCTCGATGTTGCGGTCGTAGTAGAGGTCGTTGGTGATTTTGAGCAAGTCCGTTGCCGATTTTTCGAGGGCAATGCGTGCTTGAACGGACGTCGGATAGGCGTTCGCGGTCGGATTCATCAAGGGTGGGGTTTACGGTTGGGGTTGTGGCGGCAAAGGTAGTCCGACAGCCAGGCGGGCTCAAGCCGATTTTGTGCATTTTTTCTATGCTAAAAAGCCGAAATTGAGGACATTAAAAAAGTCGGTTTTGCGTATTTTGGACACTTAGTCCACGCAAAACCGACTTCCGTAATTCGGGATGCAACCGCTTAAAGGGCGAAGGCGAACACCTCGGCGCGGCCGTTGGGTCGGTAACCCTGAATCAGGACCCCGTCGCCCGGTCCCAGCTCGCCAAGAATTTTGGCCACTTCGTCGGAGCTGGAGACCAACTTGTTGTTCAATTTAACCAAAATGAACCCGGCGGGAACCCCCGCGGCTGCCAGTTTTCCGTTGCCCGGATCGATCACCTTGACGCCGGAGCGAAGTCCGAATCGCGCCTTGTCGTTGGGAGACAGCGGCTCAAAGCTTGCGCCCAATGAGGTCAACGAGGCCACGTCTTCTTTCTGGAGCACGTCGGTGTTGCCCTGGCGGTTGCGCAAGGTCACGTTGAAGGTTTTTTCCTTGCCGTCGCGCAGCACGACCACGGCCATTTTGTCGCCCGGTCGGCGGCTGCCAATGACCTCGAGAAGTTCCGACATCTTGCGGACCACCTTGCCGCCCGCCTGCACCAGGATGTCGCCCTTTTTGATGCCGGCCTCGGCCGCCGCGCCCCCTTCGGTGACGTCCGACAGGTAGACCCCTTGGGTTTCCTTGATGTTCAGTTCTTTGGCGAGCTCCGGGGTAATGTCCGCAATGTTCACGCCCAGGTAGGCGCGCTGAACCACCCCGTACTTGGTCAGGTCATCGACCACCTTGCGCACAATGTTGGCCGGTACCGCGAAGCTGTAGCCTTCGTAGCTCCCCGTGCGGGTTGAAATGGCGGTATTGATGCCAATGAGGTCGCCGCGGGTGTTGATCAGGGCTCCGCCCGAATTGCCGGGGTTTACGACGGCGTCGGTCTGAATGAAGGCCTCGATGGCGGACTGGTTGTCGATGATGTTGATGCTGCGGCCTTTGGCGCTGATGATTCCGGCCGTCACCGTGCTGTTGAGGTTGAAGGGATTGCCTACCGCGAGCACCCATTCGCCCAGGCGAACCTCGTCGCTGTTGGCAAAAGCCAGCGAGGGCAAATTCTCGGCCTCAATTTTTAGGACGGCCAGATCGGTGGTGGGGTCGACGCCCACCACCTTGGCCACGTACTCTTTGTTGCTGTTGAGGCTGACTTTGACCTCCTTAGCCTTGTCGATGACGTGGTTGTTGGTGACGATGTAGCCGTCGGG
>JACCDW010899469.1_pt1 | contig 40462 bp, 21 predicted proteins | sample 7449781 | NCBI WGS metagenome assembly JACCDW01 (sample SAMN15323449, study PRJNA562643) | freshwater metagenome | isolation source: river surface water | place: USA:Blue River Watershed | collected 2017-08-18 | reverse complement strand
GCATATCTCCTTCCCATACATCAATTGGGTTCTGTCTGTCACTTGTCATATTTAAAGTTAAAGGAAAGATATGCTTATGCTTAATAAACTCTTTTCTAATGTCAATTTTATCAGGATCAGTTAGTCCTGAAATTATTTGTTTTCCGAATTGAAAAGAAGAATAAGTTTTATCTAAAAGATTATTTTTAAGAATTTTATAAAAAATCTCTGTCCTATGCGGACGTAGAGCTTTATTAAAACAACAAAATAACTTTTTCTTTAATTTAATTTCATATTCAATTTTTACGTCTGGATTTAAAATAGAAAAATGTCTCATAGCTTCTTTTTGATGACATTCAAAGAAGCTAACGGGAAGCATGTGTATAACTGGTTTAATATTGCCTTCTAAGCAATATTGATTATATGCTTCTTTAGAATTTTGAGCAGATGAAAGATAGTAATAATCTATAGAAGGATTGTTGATCATTTTAATTATTCTATGTATCTTTCTTATTATATCAAAGTACATAGCTTCATTAATGTTGTCAAATAAAACCTTTGTGTATCCTTGTGTGATGGCTTGTTGAATCTCATTTACAATAAAATCTGTATCAATCATACAAAAATGCTGGCCTCCATACGTGCCAGCATATACATAAAAATATTGATCAACAAAATTTGGAAGGACTTTTCTAACAATATCCTTGTTAGCTTCTATTTGATTTTCGCTGAGTGCTAAACTTTTTTTTTACGAGTGTCACCGTAACTAATAATTTCAAAAGTTTCACCGTGGGCCGAATTTAATTTCCTCCACGGATCAATTACTTTAGAACCAATAGGTATAGACTCTCTAGTATAATTGTCCCAATACCCTATAAGATAAACATCAGTCCAATCTCGCTTAATATCAAGATCTCCAGTATGTACATCATAATAGTTTACTGTTCCGCCTAGTTTTTCAATATAGTGTCCTAGTAATAGACTTGGGCTACCTTGTGTATAATGAACTCCAGGCTTGTATGCTTTTCCTATAATTGTAATATTTTTACCGTGCTCTAAGCAACGTTCGGCCATACGCTCGGTTTGAACTTCTCGAGCTCTCATAATAGCATCAAATAAATCGTATCCTAAATTTAATCTATCAGCAAGATACCTTAAAGCAATGTTATCTCTAGGATGACATGCGCCACCGTCACCGAGGCCAGCAGTCATATAAGCAGGTCCCATGATACGATATGTGCTTTTCTTTAGTGCGTTTGTAACTACATCAACGTTAATATTGCCGTTTGTTTCAGCAACATCTTGTATCATATTAACTAACGCTAACTTGGTGCTAATGAATGTGTTATAGAAAATCTTAATGGATTCTGCTTCGTCCCATGTACCAACTTCGTAACGTGGATTGTTTTCCATAAATGGCTTATAGAAGTTAATAAGCTCATCAGCATCTCCAGTGATACTACCATCTTCTGTACCAATAATTACCATTTCTGGATTTACCATGTCCCATTTAATAGTACCCATGGCAATTAGATAAGGATTGTAGATAAATCTAGCGTTGGTAATACAAGGTGCTAGGATATTACGAACTGTGCCTGGAAGTGTAGTGCTGATTAGAACAACTAACTGATTCTTAGTTACGTGTTTGTTTACTTCTTCAAGAATGCCCTTGACAATGGTATAATCAAAATCTTTATTAGGCAAATGACTTGATGGTGTTTCGCCACCGTAAATCGGATCGTGGGCAGTAGGAGCAGCAATAAAGATCAAATCTCTGTCTTTGACAGCTTCTTGTATAGAACCGCACATAAGAAAGTTTGAAGGCGTTCTTGGCTCAACATCATACCCGACAACATTATAATGATCAGCCATGACTTCGGCGCAATCTTGCCCTAACTTACCTACTCCGATCATTGCTACTTTTTTCATAAAGATTCCTTCTATTAACTGTGTATTTAATAATCTTACCACCATTGGTTAAAATAATGATCTCCACACTGATTGTTAGCAAATTTGGATTTCATCTCTGACATTGTTTTGGTTGTTTTTAAAATTCGAAGAGATTCATGAGCATACTGTTTAGATTTTTCAGTTAGCGGAAATTTTAACTTGTCCAAATAATTCCAATATCTAACTGGGTTAGGGTGATAATCGCCTACCTGTTGCTTAGATTCATCATTATAATATTCATGCCCGTTTTCAAACTCGCCTTTTAACTCTAAATCGTACATACATGGCGGAGTATTTTTTACAAGATCTGTAAAAGAATTAATAATTGGTACTACCGAAGTGTCTCTTTCATTTTGATAATTAAACGGCACTGACATCAATGTTACGCTATCGCAAGGAAGAGCTTTTAGATAATTTGTTGTTAATTCCATCAGAGATAAGTCTCTAATTAGATACCCTTTTGGATCAGCAAACTTTTTTACAAAATCAGCACTGTATGTTTGCTGTGTAAAAATGTTACCTGGGGACTCCCATCTATTTTTATAATAACGATCTTCTCTACAGAAAGTAGACCACATTATCATTACTAAATCGTCTTGATTAAAATTAAATTTTAAATTAGCTTCAACTGCCCTTGCGGAAATTAATAAATTTCCAGCACCGCAAATTCCCATATTATAATAAGTTGCATCTGGCATTTCTTTAGAAAGAACATCAGCCCAAGTCGGCCAAAAATATCCTGTGAAACTACAACCAAACGCAAAAAATCTTTTGTACTTGCTAAAATTAATATCTTGAATCATCGGTTATCTCTCTAATAAATTGTTTTTTGTTTATTAAGACATTGTAATTATAATCACAAATTTCTCGAGCTTTTATTAAAAACTGTTCTAACTCAGATTCTGACAAATAACATAGTCTTTTAATTTCTTTTAAGATCATCATCATTCTAGTTACATCATCTTCTTCTTTGTCATATGATTCGTCGATAAGCCCTTCAAATGTTTTATAACCTAAATCTTGTAAACACGATAATGTTTTTGGTCTACTAACAACAACAAAAGGATGTTTATGTGCTATAGATTTAAAAATCTTTTCAGTTAAAAATACTGCTGGCTCTTGACTAAAAAAGAAGTTTGTTTCTGATATAACACTAAAATAAGTGTTTCTATAATAATCCAAAGTAGATTCTAAAGAACTATTATGATTAATATTCAAATCTTCTTGATCTAAATATAGATGCGGAATAGAAAATATTTTATCTTTATTGTCAATCAGTCGTTGTCTAAGTTCAGGGTGATGGCTGTGACATCTAAGAATATCATGCCAATTAGATTCCCAGCCCCAGTTTCCTTCACACGGTCCTAAGCTAACATACCCTTGATCTAAAATGTTTTCTAGATACATATGAGCAACTAATGCGGGCCTATGCCATCTCCATCTGCGATTAAAATTTAAAAACTTTTTATCGTATTTTTTAGACTCAAGAGTAATTAATGGTTTCTTAGATATGCTCTCTAAATATAAAATACTAGCCTTACAAAAATTTTCAAACATTGATGTATGAAAACATCTAAAAGGTTTTTTACCTAATCGTTCAGCAACTTCTTTTATTTTGTTTTTTATTGTAGGAGATTCTGTATATAAATGTATTTTATGTTCAGGAATTCCTAACTCTAAAACCGCATAATTATACACGGCTTCGACTACATTAATTTGTGCTTCATGAGAATGATAAGGTGAAAGGATAAGATTTCCTTTTTTAATTTTCTGAAGCGTGTCATCGGGAATTACCTTATGAAGATTTTTTAAATTATCTGCGTGATGGTATTCCATCCAATAATACCAAAATCCTCTAAATTCGCTTATGGTAAAAATTGTATTTTGGTCTCTATACTCTATACTGTCATCATACCCTAAATAGGGTATTTCTCGATTCACAATTGGCATTTTAAATCATCTCAAATTTTGGAATAATAATATCAGTCCCGCAATGGCAGTGCTCTTTACCGCAAATGATTTGTTTTGGACCGACTTTATTTATATCGTCTAATATGTGTCCTACCTTATCGCCTTGGCCGCAACTAGCAAGACTAACGTCACCAGTAGGGTTGATAAAAATACAATCTCCTACGCTACACATCCAACCTTTAAAAAAGTTTTGTCCTTGAACAATTATATCATTACTATTAGTGTAAGCTTTTGTACCGTCACTGTATTTGTTCCAGCTAACTGCCTTACTTTCTTTGTAAGGCTTAGGTACAGTAAAATTCATCTCTACATTGTGTTCGTCGATAAACTTTTTCTTTTCAGGATCGGTGTATTGCCAAGGGCCTGCGTTAACACTCATTTCATCAAACAATGGCGTCCACTCTAGAAAATAATTTGGCATGACTGTCTTCAAATAGTTACCGTATTCAACAACTTCCCAAAAACGTTCTTCATGCATCAACATCTTTGTACAAAGATAATTTACCTTGTCGCAAAGAAAAATGTTGTTGTCTCTGTACTTGTCTTTGTCGGCAAATTCTACGTGAAAACTAGCAACGATATCATCAAATAAATGATAATGTTTTTCCCACCATGCTAACGGACGACTTAGATTAGTGTTAACTGCTAGTGTACATTCAGGCAATCTTTCGCGCAACCATTCGCAGATTGGAATAAAGTTCTTCCAAGCTGTAGGCTCTCCGCCACTAAAGAAAAACTTGTAATGTTTATAGCCTACACTTTTATAACGGTCAATAATAATTTCTAGATTTTTAAGATATACATCTAGGTTATCGTCGTTACGATGACTGCCGCCCCAATTACCTGGATTACAGTAAGAGCATTTGTAGTTACAAAAATTATTAACTTGCCATGTAACTGCTAGATAAGGCTCAGGAGCATAAATTGATATTAGCTTTTTGCCCATCTATATACCTCTTTTAATTCAGGAACAGCATCTAAAATATTTTCATGTCTTACTTGATCTAAGTCATCATTGAATTTAATAAACTCTTGTATGCCGCCTTTGTTTGGTTCTCCGCTCTTTAAATTTTGAAGTACCATTTTAAATCTATCACTGATTTCTGTATCAAAGGCATACTTATGAACATATTCTCTATAAAGTCTAAGAAGCTTTTCTTTGCTAAACTCTGGAAGTATCATTATGTTAGCGAACCAAGGACTGGTAGCAAGATTAAATCTCGGAGGCATAGACTTGTCAAGAATTCCCATCTCATACATGTAATCAAAGAACTTTGGAAATTGAAAGACATTCCAAATACTAATTGTAGGTGTTATTTGAAGTTTTGCGTGAGGTACTAATTCTTTTAACTCTTTAAGATTTTTTTCAATTCTATCCCAGTCTGTGCCTTTACGAATTAACTCAGCATGTGTACCCATACCGTCTAAACTGGCCCAAATAATGAGATTAGGAAACTTCTTCCAATACTCAATTAAATCTTTATCTTTATATTTGAGACTACTAAAATTTGTAGTGTAAGTTAATTCGATAGTTTCATTTACTCCAGTTTCAATCCAGTAATCTAAACATTCATAGTGCTCAGGAGTAATAATAATTTCACCGCCAGCAAAATAAACTTCTAATACATCCTTGAGATAAGGTTTGAGTTTAGTCATTAACTTTTGATCGTCGTTGTTGCTAACAATCATTTTAGTAGTGCCAAAGTGTTTATTAAGCACTTCGACACCTTTATGTTCAATGAACTCTTGTGCCCACTGACTGCTACAACTTGGGCCGCAACTACGGCATTTCATATTACACAAATTGCTAAATCGAATATCCATGTATCGAAGTTTAAAATCATTTAAGCTACCATCTTCATTAGTAGCGTTAACTTCTTCAAGAAAGTCTTGTCCTCTTCTAAAATTATGACTTTGACGCATTGTCCAAGTACCTAGACTTTCAAGATCATAGCATCGTTGACATGCTTCTACTGGCTCATCATTTAGCATAGCGAGGCGCATTTTCTTATAGTCCTCACTATTCATCATTTCAAGTATTGTTTCCTCGCCTTTGATAGAACTTGTGGGTTTATTACTGTCAGCTACGCAACAAGGCAAGACTCTTTTATCGGGCCACGCATGAAAATGAATCCAGGGAAGGATACAAAAATGTTTACCTTTTTCAATTAATTCTTTTGTGTCTCTCATTTTCACTCCGATAGTAAAGATAATTTGTTTAATTCAGGGAATACACTAAAGAAATCTTCTCCCCTAATTTTGTCAATAGATTGCGTGTGCATAAAAAATGTTTTTTTGTTTTCTTCCCATGTATTACTTTCGGCAGCAAAGTTCATAGCATTGGTTGTAAGATTGTTAATTAAAACCCAACTCTCGCCATTTCTTTCAATAAAAGATTTACATTTATTGTATGCTTGTGCCTTTAAATCTTTTGGTAAGCTTTTAGCAGAATAGTAAGGAGGATGAACTGCGAGGTATAAACTATGATACCAATCTTCTAATCTAACTAGATTTTTTTCCTTCATGTAAGTATAAAATTCAGGAAGCGTTGAATAATTAAAAATACTAAAGACTGTGTTAATTTGAAAATGAACGTATTCAAGTTCTCTAAAAGTTAACAAATTACTTTCTACTTTCCCCCAATCAGTGCCGTGTCTTAACCACTCTGCTCTAGCACCGTAATGGTCAATACTACAGCTTAACTCTACACGCTTAAAATGTTTCCATAATTCTAATATGTCATGATTCTTATATTTGATGTTGCTGGCATTGGTATTATAACGCAAGGTTACATCTGTTCTACCTTTGCGAATCATTTCTTCAAGTATAACATAATGCTCGTCAGTGATTAAAGGCTCACCTCCGGCAAAATAAGCAAGGTCAATGTACTCAATGTGAGTTAGAATTTCTTCTAAAAGTTTTCCTTGGTTGTCATCGGCATGAATAACAATAGGATGCTTTGGATCATGATTAGCACGTTGTTCGGCGGCCCACTGACTACTGAACTCAGCACCGCAAGTACGGCATTTAAAATTACAAATATTACTAAAACGAATATCATAATATCTCATTTTAAATTCTGGCATTGTGCCATCTTCTTGTGTTTGAGGTACTAGTTCATCGTAATATTTAGACCAGTGTTCTTTGCTGTAGTTTCTAAAACTATGAGGGCCAGCTTGCTCGTGCTTGTAGCAAAATTCACAGATCTTACTAGGCTTTTCATTTAACATATTAAGACGAAGATTTTTCATCTTATCATTATTAAATGCTTCCTTTAATGTAGTGCCTTTTACATTGCCAAAAGGTTCAGTGTAAGAATTACTACAGCAAGGATAAATGTCTCCTTTAGGAGTCACATTTAAGTGCATCCACGGAAACATACAAAAGACTTTGCTCTCTTTTAAAAGAAAGTCTTTCTTACCTGATAAATCTATATTGCTCATTAGTAATCTCACATAGTTTGTAAAATGCTTCCATCTCCGGAAATGTTTCAAGGAAGTTTGTTCCGCGGCGTTTATCTAATTCAGTAAACCAATTGTAAAAATCTCTACGTCCTTCAATTAATTTTTCTCTAGCATAATTTGTAGATTCCATGTAATCTACTACACGTTTAAATTTTTCAAACTCTACAGACGTAAATTTGTCACTGGCATTATCATCAACATTGTCTTCCATGAACTTTAGAGATTCTTTCATGTAAGGCATAAACTCTTGTTTAGGCAACAAGTTCATATCGTATTGAATTGGGTCGCGTAGATACGGGGTGTCAAATCGAACACGATGTTCTTTTTTATCTTCGTACCATCCATATTGCTTACGCCATTCAAGAATTTTAGCAAGAAATGTCTTGAATGTTGTTACACTTAAAATATTAAATGTAATCATAAAAGTAACAGGACTAGATGTCTTAGTGAGATAAGTGTGAAAGTTTTGTTCCCATAAATTTAACTCTAAACCAGTACGAATATATTCAGCACGAGAACCCCATGTATCCATACTAGTAAACAGTTTAAATGTTTTAATCTTACCATCAGTCTTTAATAACTCTGTTTCTGTAGATAACCTATCTACTAAAGAATTTTTAACACCTAAGTTACTGTTAACATTTAACTCTAACGCAGGCATTGGATCCTTGTTGATCTTTTCTAACAGTTTCCATGTGCTTACGTGCATAAGAGGTTCGCCGCCAGTTACACGCATGATGTTCAATGTTTCACGCAAGCTTGGCCACCATTTCCAGAACGCATCTACATAAGGGTTTTCTTCTTCACGACTGTAAAGCTTCATCCAGTCAATGTCACAACGGTGATTCTTAACTGTTGTTACAGGACCGTGCTCTTTAATTTCGTTAAAGAAACGTGAACTATACTTAGGATGGCAGTATCCACATTTAAAGTTACACTCATTGCCGAAGTTAATTTCAATGTATTCTGGATTTACATTTTGATCCCATGGACCTTTAGCAGTTTGCTCGTAACGTTCTTCTGTAAAGATACTGGCATTGCGAATGTGCCTATCACTTATATAGTCAGGACCCATTGCTTCGATATTCCAGCAGTACTGACAACCTTCAGGTTGTTTGCCCTCTAACATCATTTTGCGTTCTTGCTTCTTATGCTCTGTGTTGTGTAAAGCACTAGGGTTTTCAAAGACGTCTAACAATGGAATTTTATGAGGTGCTGGATGATAGCAACTATGTGTTTCTCCTGTTTGAAGATACATCGTCACGTGATGCCACTTAGCAAGACAAAATGTAGGGCTTACTTCGTTTTCAACCTTGATCTTGATTGTTTTAATTCGTTCTTGTTCGTTCATTTAAAGTATCTACGCATTGTATCGTACATGGTCTTATAATAGATACTACCATGTGCGTCTAAGTCGGCGATTTCAATACCGCATTTTTCTCTTAATTCGTTGCCAAGCCAACTACTATGTTCAACTACATTGGTTTTGCCATCGTGTGTTTCTTTCCAGTAGTTAGTTAACCACTCAAAGTCACGCACTTTGGCATAATCCCAATCAGTACAGTTAGTTTTATAACAACCTTCACGAGCGCCCATGATTGACCAAATGCCATTCTCTACATCAGCGCCAACTGTACACCAAGTAATTAGTCGGTAATAATTTTCCCACCATGTTTGCTTTTTTAGATCTGTAACCTTGGCGCCTTGATCTAAACTCATTTTAACACCCTCACGGAAGCCGGCTCGCCAAGCTTGGAATGGTGTAGAGTTTGTATAGCTAACACTGTAGTTGTCGTTAAACTGATGATAGCGATGATCAAAACAAAACTCAACTAATCCTTTATGATCAGTTGGGTCGCTGTTTTCGTGTGTTTTCATTTCGTTGACAAACTTACGTGTCCACATCTTTAGACCACCATTGCCGTACATTAGATGGTTGACATGTACACGACCTGCCCAGCTAAACACATAGCTGTCATCAAATCCTAGTTCATCTAAGTCAACTACTACATTAAAAAACTTAGGATCAACAATGTTGTCAGCATCTACTGTGACAAAATATTCTGTTTCGCTTTTGGCAGCACAGGCCTTGTGTGCGGCATCACTACCTTTAACACCATGAACACGTTTTGCCCAAGGTACTTTTTTTAATAGGTCAGCATAATTCTTTTCTGCGTTAGGCTCGTCATAACTTAAGAATACAATATCTTGATCAATTATTTTAATTTTTCCAGTCATTACACTTCCTTGATACCATAATTACCAAATCTCTTCAAAGTGGCTACACTTATGCTGTCAATGTTTTGTTCGATCTCAGTTTCAAAATCTAATGCCACTGGACCTTGTTGTAGGTCTTCAGACTTTATAGTAAAAGATCTGTAAAGATAATGCGGATCATTTTTCTTACAGACATAAAACGCTAGTCCCGGTAATACTTCTAACTTTTCAGCGGCATCATCACTGGCAATTACAACCCAACGCTTGTTAACAGTGTCATGTTCAACTGTGATATGGTTATCTTCACCGCCTAACGGAATAATTTGAAATAAAGGTTTACTATATTCTACACTATCCGATTCTGCTGTAGCTATACCTTTGCTAAGATTAAAGAAATATTCAATATTATAACTGTTATGGTCTTTCTTACCTGTTAAGAAATCTTCAATAAGAAATAATTCTATTTCAAAAATTTTATAATTTTTGTGCTTCTCATTGCTTAACATGTATACTTTACCAGTGTCATCATAATGAACAAAGTAAGAAGTATATACAACACCAACTTGAGGTTTTTCTTTTTTAGGTCTCATAGTGCCCTCAACTTATTAATAATGTCGTCTGTTAAAAACTCATCTTCAACGTAGTGAAATAAACCATGTTGCTGGAAGTTGCCTACTTTAAGATTACCTTTTTCGTCAAAAAAGTAATTAACAAAACTAGTCCATTTTACTGGAACTTCATTCCAACCTTGTATTGCTGGTTTCATGTGTGTGAAGCTTGGAATTAGAGAGTTTGTAACAAATTCATGTTCGCAATCCATGAACTTCAATGCTAGTGCGGCACTTACATCAACGCTACAAAAGGTCTGTGGAGATTTTTTTAGGTGCGTAGGATAGAAAGAGCGCCATTGATCAACAATGATCTCAAGCCATTTGAAAAATTCATAGGTCCTATCTGTTTTCTTAAAATAAAACGCACCAGAATAAACATTGACCAGATTGTTATCAGTGAACGTTTTTCTGTAATGATCGTTGTTTACTACATTGCCTCGATAGTCGGTTACATTAGATGTAAAAAACAGATCCTTTTGTTCAAGATATTTCCACCAATGGTCATTAGAATTTAACAACAGCATGTCTGTGTCATAAACTATGTTCTCTACAAATGGACTAGCATGAATAACTTTCCATCTATTTTCAATCTTCCATGCTGCACCTTCGGCATCGTCACCCCAAGGAATAGGAACAATATGATCAAAGGCATGTTTATATTCATCAGGAACTGTGTCATTAGTTACTAGACAAGTTTCTTTGTAGATTCTATTACGTTTCTTGATGCTCAACGCAAGAGCATACGCCTGTCGGACATAGTTGTCCTTGGAATTTTGTGCTACGAATACATGACCATTAGACATTATCTATCTGCCTTAACAAACTATACTTGTTCATTACATGAACATCAACTGTAGAAGTCTTTACTGGAGTAAAATCAACAGTAGAATTCTTTTGTTGAACTAAAAATCGCATTACAGAATTTTCAATGCCGTACAACAGGTCTGTATCTCTAATGTAGAAAAGCTTGCCGGGCAAATGACTAGCAAACGTTCCAGAACTAAACCCATTTAACATATGAATCGCAATGCTAAAGGCGTAGTCGTTTCTAAAACTAGTGCTGTGAATTTGATAGACCAGTTTGTAATAAGTCCAGTTTTCTTTTATATGCCGAACTAACGCAAACAACATCTCAGTATTTTCAGTTTTTCTAAAAAAGAAAACCGTTGCCCAATAAAATGGAATACCGTTTTCTCCTATTTTTTCAAATTCGCTAACGTTTCTCCACCTTGCTAGATCAAAGCCCTTTTGATAAATTAAAAAATCATGGGGTTGATCCCAACAGTAGCTTAATGTTTTAGAATTAACAATGTAGTCAACATCTATAACCAATGTGTCGTCATAAGGACTGAGCTCATAAGCAGAATATCTACTAGTGTTCTTCCATTGTGCCCTTGTAGATTTATCAGCACCGTCAGCATAATATTTAAAATTACTAGAAATTACATCACCGAGTTCAATGATCTGATCAAATACATCTTGACCATACTTTTCAAAAATAGACTTGTCGTCGGTTACTACACTGACAGGAACATCTAGAAACTTTTTAGCTCGTTGCGCCGCATAAACTGCCAGCTTGGCATAATCAATTTCACTGTTATTATGAGCAAATAACAAAACACCCTTGCTCATTTAACCAACGCCTCTACAGTTCTGCTGTTTTTTAGCTGAGAATACTTAGTGTAATACTCACTAATAGAGCTTTGATAAATTTCTAAAAGAACTTCTAAGAAGGATTTTAGATTTTCAATACTGATAGGGGTGTGATTATCATCAACTAGCACACTGTCTTCTTCGTAACCGAGGTCAATTAATGTTTTAACAAAATTGATAAGTTCTCTTGTTACAGTAAATGTGCCACCGTTTTGATAGTGGATTAGATTTTGAGAAAATTCTTCTTTAAGAATTTGTTTTTGATTTGATAACGTAGTCATGTAATTGGCTACGTCGAAAGCTTTTTGAACGATTGGGTCCATGGCGACTCCTAAGATAATAGCATATTATACTATTTTATCCTAGGAGTGTCAAATTGTTGTGTGAAACTGAGCGTTTATATTTGAGTTGCTGAAGCAGTTGGCTGTGGAACAGCGACATTGGCTCCAGAAGGGAAAGCACAAAGCAAGGTGCTAGTAAGTGTACCAGTTACTGATTCGTCAACACCTGGTCCTAACCCAGTTTGGTCACCAGTGTCAGCGTCACGGAATGTGATAGTGAAAATAATTTGGTTTCCTGATCTGTAAGCATCAATTGTGTAACGATTTTCTGCGTATTGGCTTACGCTAGAGCCTTGTGTTAAGAAGTTTGTTGGGGCGCCAGCACTAGTAGACATACTAGACCATCCAGTACTTTGTGGGAATGTAAATCCAGAAACAGGATTTAATGTTCCTGTAAATGTTGAAGTAGTTGCCCTTAGAATAAAATCACCAAATCCACTATTAATAGTACCGTTGCCTAACATGTTAGTCCAATCAGTATCCTTTGTAGTGGCTGCTGTACCAGTTCTACTGGCTCTAATTTGAATATAACCGCCAGCGTTAAAGAAACAACGAGCATGATCAGTTGCGGACACAGTTAAGCTACCGCTGGTATATCCACCAAATGTTACTGTAAATGTATGACTAATAGCTAAGTTACCAGGTGCTCCCCAAGAGGTACTTCTTGAAGTAGAACTTAAAGAAGTGTTTGGGGTAATTTGACTTGCTGCCACTGCTAATCTATTAGCGTTAACACCGTTATCAGCAAAATCTTGATACTGGAAACGAACAGCTTCTGTAATAACTGTAGAGTTAGTTACGTCAAAAAGTGTTTGCCACGGACTTCCACTAGCTGTTGAGGTAGTGGAAACTGCGTTACCCGTTTGGTGTACTCGAGCTTTTGTCAAGTCCGATCTTAAATTGTCCCATTGCGCTTCAGAAATAATAGCATTAGCACTAACAGGAGCACTTGAGATACCTTGTCCGTATCCTTGAGTTCCTGATCCTAATCCCATAACGCTTGATACAACAGATTGAATAGCGTTAAAATCTGCTGCCGTTGCTCTTGTTCCTACACCTGCCATGTTATTATTCCTTACAGTATAATTGCTTCAACTAGTTTTACACCCTCGTCGTCGCTATTTTCTAAAGCAATAGCAAAAGTATCAGGGAAATTAGCAGCCTTAACTGCTGCGTTTTTCATTACAACGTGAGCCACTGCTGCACATCCATTGCTAGAAGCAATTAGCCTATCCCCTTTACGAACTGGTCCTAAAACTTTGACTGGTACTCTACCTTTTAGGGCAATATATGTACCGCCTTCTAAACCTTGATTCATCATAAACGCTGGATTCGCACTAACTGCGCCAAAAGCTCTGTCTCCTACTTGGCATTCAGTAACTTCTGCTGAACCTCCAACTGCTACTACAGTACCAACATCGTACTCTTTGTCAGCAAGATATTTTTCAGCCAAGTCAGCAAATAACGCACTTGTAGCAGTACCTTGGAAAAGTACTCCGTTAATATTGCCACTTCCGTCACGACAAACAACGGTATTTGCTGTTCCAGTATTAGCAACGTCAACAGATGCTGTTCTATACTGAGAACCAACTTTTAAATTGTCAGCGTTTGTCGCTGAACCAGCACTAGTAGCAGTGGTAGCATTACCTAAAAAGGCTGCGGCACACAATCTTCCGCTTGAATCTCTAACTGCTACAGTGTTAGCAGTACCTGTACCAGCAGTGTCAACTGACGCTGTTCTATAACTAGCGCCAACTTTTAATTCGTCTGCTTGATCTGCTACACCTTTAAACTCATTAGCATAAACTCTGTTAAACAATGCGCTTGGATGTCCTAAGTTAGCATTGCCAGAAGCATCGCCTACAAACGCAGGAGCAGCTTGGCCGCCTAATGTTTGGCTTTGTGTGCTAGAAAGAATTTTGAATCGTGTTACGTTTAATGGTTGAAGCGTGTCATTTAATTTAAACACTAGACCTTCATTGCTAGTTTGTCTTTCAAATACAACGTCATTGTTGTCAACTTCTACTAGTAAATCGTTATTATCGCCTAGTGTGTACCCTAAATCACTAAATCTAACTAGTACAGGAGGAGGTCCTTTAAAGCTAACTTCGCCGCTGCCTTTCTTAATAAAGTCATCTGCTGTAAGCAATGTTGTACCGTCAATAAGTCCTTTGGCTGCGCTAACAGTTCCCCAGAAAATTCGACCTAATCCTACATCAGTAATTCCATCAGAATTGTTAGTGTTTACCAAAGTGATACCAGGCTTGATAACTCCGAAAGCAGAACTACCGCCTAGTTCTGTTTGGCTAGCAGTACTTAATGTAAATGTTGGATCACTGCTGATAACAAACATAGCTTCGCCGTCAACGTAGCCAGCAATGATACCATGCTCATTAGCAGGAGCCCCGTTATCAGTGACCTTCATTGACTTCATTTGTGTAGTGCCAAGTCCAGCAATACCTTGAGGGCCAACTAAAACAAACTGTGTTCCATCATAGACATAAAGTTGCTTGTTAGCAGTGTCAAACCAAAAATCACCTTCAGCTAAGTTAGCAGGTTGTGTAGAGCTTGCTTCAGATCCGCCAGCTGTTTTCCATTTTGCTGTGCCAGCATCGTAAAAATTTAACTTCTTAGTTGATGTGTTGTACCATAGTTGTCCTGAAATAGGACGTGGAGGAGCAGAAGCTCCAGCGAAATTTTCTAGTAACCATACAAAATTTTCGTTTTGTGCTTCGCCGTAGCCAGCATAGTTTTTACCAATAAGTTTGATATCTAGAGTGCTGTCAATTGTGCCGTCTTCAACAACAGCTACAGTTGTTCCATTATATTTGTCAATAGTATAAGCCATGCTTATAAACCCCTCGTGTTCTTGTATTTATGCTCAATGTAAATCTACCCATCCCGGGAACCCGCTGCCGTCGTCCTCTACATAAGCCTGTATCTTTTTAGCGTCAGAATTGTAAATTAATTCACCGTAATTCAGGAAAGTTAGGGTTCTAGCAGCCAATTGCGCGGCTGTATAATTAGGCAATTTAAAGCTAGACCCGTTTACGTTAGAAGTAGCGATATTTTGAACAACGACATCACCGTACAAGTAAGTTGTAGAACGATTGCCAGATGCGCTACCCGGATCTACTTGAATTGCGTACTGATCTTGCGTAGCTGTATCATCGTAGCCGCTGATTAACACGCCGCCATTTCCAGAACGCATGGTAATAGAACTTGAATTAGACGCCAGTGTTAGAGTGTTTGTTCCTGTGACTGTTAGGCTACCGTTAGTAACATTTCCTTGGAACCCGCCGATTGTTGATAACACACCAGCATCAGTTAAACTTAATAAAGTAGAAGAATATGCGCTGTTAATAATTTCTAAAGTACCAACAGAATTTAATCTAAAATACTTGTTTGGGTTAGTTGCTGAAGAATAGGTATTAGTAGCTTCCATGAAACCGTGATAGCCAACACCGCCTCTTTGATTGTAACCAGCAAGGCTTAAACTAGAATCGCTGCCAGAACCACCATTGATTGTCACAGTTGCGAATGAGTTGTCGCCTAAACTTGTAACATTTCCACTTACATTTCCGTTTACATTACCAGTAAGATCACCACTTACATCTCCGTTAAATGTAGCTGTGGCCCCAGTGGTATCTAAAACTGTAAGGCTAGTATTCTGAGAAATAACATTACCAGTTAGATCTCCAATGATGTTAGATGGAAGGACTTGAAGCTCAGAGTACTTCCATCCATTAGCGTATCCGGCGTAGAATAGTCCAAAGGCTGCGTTTGGATCATTAACTGTAACGTCGTCATCAACGCCAAAAATATTAGTGTGGTTAACTGTAAAAGTTAAATCATGTGCTGGAGAAGAGCCGCCTAGGAAATTTCCAGCTACCGTTACTGTATCTCCAGTTCTGTAACCATATCCGTGATTAATAATATTAATCGTTGTATTTGCTGATGTGTAAAGATCCGGAGCATCATTAACTATAACTTCAAGCTCTAATCCGTAACCAGCACCAGATGTTGTAGTTGGCAGTCCTTGGATTGTCAAATTATCAACATTACCGGCAACTGGTGCTGTTAGAGTTCCGACTACGCCAACTACTCTATAAGTGATAGATGTAGGACTGTCAACTGTCAATACTTTACAGCTTAGAGCAGTTCCTCCGTATAAAGATCCTACATCAGGATTAGCAGAAATGTCTGTGCCTTCAGCTAGTCCGTCAGTGGTGTCTAAGTTAGTAAGAGGTACTTCGTAAGCAATAATAGTCGGTGATACTAGGCTAGAAGTAGCAACGCCAACTGTAGCAGAAGCACTAATTTCAGTGTTTGCGTAAACGCCGTCAGCGGCAGAATTTCCACTAAACGTTGTTGTATCAATTTCTCTGTATCTGGAAATCTGTAAAGGAGATGAGTCAAATGTTCCCTTTAAGTCAATTACTCTTACAAATTGACCAGCTGATAATCCAGAAGTAGTAGGTAAAACTAATCTAAAAGTTCCAGCACTGGTATTAGCCAGTACTCGATCTTGAATTGACATTTCGTAATAATTTGAAACTTCAAACCAAGCACTACCTAAACTTTGATCAACGTAACCTCGAGTAGCGGCATCTTGTGTGTAACCTGGACCGGGACGAGGATCTAGCATATTAGAAATATTACTGTTATTAACATTAACAGTTCCTAGACCTTTAGGATTTAAAATTAAATCTAAGTTAGCAGGAGAAGCTCCAGATGTTTGAGAAGAAATAATGTTGTCAGTGATGTTGGTAATTAACGAACCAGTAGATACATTTAACGATGTTAATGTTCCAACGCTAGTTAAACTAGAGCTAACTACAGAAGTGCCTAAACTTGTTTGATCTATAATTTTAACATTATTAATTCTATACTGTTTACCAGATAAAAGATTAAAATGTTCTGAGCTATCCCAACTATCGTTAGCATTACTCCAAGTAAGAGTATGGTTAGTTGTTCCTAGAAGTCTGATACCGCCACCGTTGGCAATAGTGTCCGATGGTGATGTCACTTTTGATAGATCAATTAATTTATCTTCAACTTCTAAATTTGTTGTGCTAATAGTTGTTGTTCCGCCATCAACTAATAGATCTCCCGTGATTCTTACATTACCAGTTACATCTAAAGAATATGACGGATTATTGTTAAAAATACCGATAGAGTTTGTACTAGCTTTGACAAAAATTGCCGGAGTACCTACCCCGATAGGGCGAGTATAAAGTTTAAAATCTTGGCTAGTTCTTGTAGTACTAATATTGAATTCAGTATCTGTAGATTGAATAATATTATCACCGTTTAAGCCCAATATCAACGGTTCTTCGTTTTGAATGGTAAGTGTTTCGGTGATTGTGTTAGGATAATCAGCTAACATCAAATCATCTGTAGTCAATAGCTCTTCGCTTGACCCTACTGTACGAACTATGCTGTCGGCGCTGGCTGCTCTAGCATGGAATTTAAATCCATCTAAAGTACTTGGTGTGAAGCCAGGCTTTATGGATCCTGTGAAGTCCGATCCAAGACTTTGTGCTGGCACAAACTCAGGATGATTACTGAACACACCTAAAAGCTTAGATCCAGAATATAACTTTGTTATAGTCTTTGTGTTTCCATTAGAATCTTGAATAGATTCTACAAAGAATCCAGATTCACCTTGTGTGTTATTGTATGCTTTGCTTGCTGGATATCTATTGATACCGTCATAAAAGTAGAGCCTACCTTCAAAATTGTCAATCCAAAAATCGCCCTGTTGAGGGTCTAATGGTGGAGTTCCTTGAACTATAGGACCAGCGCCAATTCTAAATGTTACACCGTCATAAACTTTCAATCTGTTTTCAGCTACATCAAACCATAATTGTCCAGTAATAGGATTATTAGGTTCGCTTGTGCTGGCAAAATTCTCTAGAAGTTTAACAAAATTTTCATTAATATATTCGCCGTAACCTGTTACATTTTTACCAATCAATACTAAGTCAGTAGCACCTCTATCAACTGCGCTATCAACTAGTGTAACAAGTAAGCTACCGTCTGTTTTGTTTATGCTATACGCCATTATATGATCCTGCCAGTAAAAATAATATAGTTGATTGTTTGATACGGAGGCGAAATACTAAAGGCTTGTCCTACGGCGCCAACTGTATCTATATTACCAGAACTAGGCAACATATGAATACCACTAAACGCATTATGATTTTGTCCAGCAATAGCTCCAGAATCGGTAGGAGTTCCTGACGCATATCGGATAGCATAATATTGATTTCCACCGCTGCCTTTTAAACTATGACTATGTTGAGGCAGTTGATTTACAGTTAAAGTCTGAGAACTGGATCCGCCAGTAGCTCCTAAATCTGTAGCCGCACTAGTTCTTGGAGGTGTTGGTAGACCACCGCCAGCATCAATAGTACCAATGCTTGTCAATGTTAATCCAGCTGCTGATGGGAATGTTGTTAACTGCCCCGGCATAGTTACTGATATTGTTGTAAATCCAGCGGAAGGTGTGTTTGCCTGAACACTAGAAATAATTACTGGTCCACTAGTAGTATCAAGACCGTGACCGTTTAATACTTTACCTGCCTGGAAAGGTCCGTTGACAATGTTTGTGTTTGCTACTACAAATGTTGTGCTAAGTGCGCCAACTGTGGTAATAGCTGTTCTTGTAACGCTGGTAGCAGTTGTTAAAATGCTAACATTGTTTGCGTTATCCATACCTTCTCTACCAATTGGGAATCTTCCCCTTAGGTCAGGTAACGCAAATGTATTGAATCCAATTAACTGACTAGATGCTTTATATGTAAAGCCCAGTGCCGAAAATAATTCTGGGTATGTTGACTGACTTTGTTCACTACCGTCACAGAACAAATATCCTGGGGGAGGTGTTGAACCAGCATAAGGGAAGATTGACCCTGCTGGAACTAACCCTGCTGTAGAAAATAATGTTGCTTTGTTGATCTTTCTTAGTCCAGGATTTAAACTTGCTCTATAAACTAAGAAGAAGTCACTGTCTAAGCTGTCAATAACTTGTGACTTTGAAGAAATAATGTCGTCACTTAGTGTAGTGACAAACTGTCCTCCAGACCTAACGTTAGCTGTTCCTGTAACTGCTGCGGCTGCGATAGTACCACTTGTTGGTGTAGAGTATTCAAACCAATAACCTCTACCCGGTGCTGAATCAAAACCTATAGCAGTAATTGGTTGTGTTGTTACATTAAAGTTATTGTTGATAGGAATACTTACATCAACAAACCAGTTAACTTGATACTGGTGATCAACTGCGCCAGTGAATACTCTTGCTGTAGATCCTGTTCTTTGTGCTCTAGTGATAGTGCGAGCTGGTTTTGGCGGTGCGCCATTAGTTTGAATTATAGAACTACTTACATCGCCGGATAGTCTAAAAACAGTGTTAGTAGAAAGACTTCCTGCTTCACCAGTTACATTACCTTGAACATTACCATTAAAGCTTCCGTAAAAATCTTCTCCATAGAAGTTTTTAGAATAAATTGATCTAAATCTTTTATTGCCGCTTCCAACAATTGTAGAATCAGCACCAATATCGTGAGCTTCGTTAGTTCTTGGATTAATAACTAGGCCGCCAGCGTTTGTTCCTAGCGTTAAATGGCCGCCAATATCTACGTTGCCGCCAAGAAACGCATCTTTTACTACACCAATGCCGCCACTAAGTTGTAAACTACCTGTATTGACGCTGGTAGAATTTGTATCGTTTGTGGTTTTTAAAATACCATTAGATAGTAGATTACCAGAAATATCAACATGAGCAACGGTAACAGAATCTGGGAATAGTCCAGGATTTTTATTAATACCAACTTGCCCACTACCAGTTACTGTTACAACATCAACTGGAACAGAACTGTTGTTAGATGGTCTTAAATAGATGGCACTATCTGCGGTTTTATTAGCTAGATATGTTGCGCCTGTAGTAGTTGATGTTAGTGTAGTTTCTAAACTTTCTCCAACTCTTAATCCAGCTGAATTACGAATGTTAAGAGCAAAATTAGTTGTACTAACAACATCGCCTCTTAAAAAGTTTGACGCTGGAACAACAGCATTGCCTACAATTAAGGCATCGGCTTTTTCACTTGTTCCCCAAAATTTATTAAGTACAAATCCGTCGCCATCAAAATCAGCAGACGATAAAGTAACACCTTGGTTTATTCTTTCAAAGCCGTCAATAGTTGTCTTAGGATAAAATGCGTCTTTGCTAATAATCGCAACTCTAATGCCGCTAGTATAAGCAACTAACACTGTTTTTTCTGTGTCAGTGGCTCTATCAACAAGTTGCTCTGCTAAGAATCCAGAATCAGTTCCTGCGTTATATTGAGGACCTACTAACACCCAACTTGTGCCATCAAACAAATATAATTGTTTATTTGCTGTATCAACCCACAAGTCTCCAACCTTGCTGTTTTCAGCTCTAGGTTGAGCAGTCCCAGTTTGATTACCGCTAACCTCTATCCAAATTACACCATCAAAGACTTTTAATTGAGGTTTACGTAAAACTGAGTCTGCGTCAGTATCGTACCAAAGTTGACCTTTGACAGGATTAGCAGGCGGATTAGAGCTGGCAAAATTTTCTAGAAGATGTAAAAAATTCTTACCTATAGGGACTGAAAATTCTGGATAATTTTTTCCAACAAACGTGAGACTGGTGCTTGTAGTGTTAAGGCTTAGATCTTCTACTCTAATACCATTAGGTAGCTCTGGATGTTCTGCTGAATCACTAAAAGGTACATTGTATGCCATTACGCTACCTCACCTATACCAGTTAGACTTTGAATTCTAACTGTATAATCGATCTGAATTAAACGATTTAAACTCTTTTGAACAGGATGGAAGATAACATGAGTAATTAATCTACCAAGTCCATTTGTATCACTAGGGTCATAGGCCACTAGTCCTAGTTCATCAAATACATAATTGCTTTCATTATCATTTGTATTATCAAATGCTTCTTGCCCTGAAGGCTCGCCGTAATCTAATAGACATGTTACAAACACATCAGTGTAATATTTTCCTGTGACGTGTCTAGTTTCAATTCTATTTCTAGTAGGGTCTAAGTTTGCCGAGGCTCTATCATCTACAACTTTCCAGTAGGTTCTGTTGTATAAACTAGCATTAGTTCCTATCGAATTAGGAGTAAGATAGGTAATAATACCAGTAGGATCAACGCTAGTTCCCCCATTTCCAAAAGACATAGCATATACAAATCCCTTGCCAGCATTGGCAAGACTCTCGGCAAGAGCAATGCTCATATTTTCGTAATGAATAGCATTACGCTTGTTTACAAAAACTTCCTGAGAGACTGGATCATATATCTTAATATGCCCCTCTACATGGATTCCTGATAGATCTTTACCTTGCATTTTTTACTCTTTTTAAATTATAAGCGTCCTACTACAATTTCGATTACGCCTTCTTCTCCGTCAAAGTCCTCAAGGGCTTTACCAATTACAGAACCCATCTTTGGATCAGCAGATGCTTTAGCACGGCCGTTGCCTGCGCTAACCATTAAATCACCTTTACGCACTTTTCCGTAAACGCCAACTGGAACACGACCAGTTAATGCTAATACTGCTGTGCGCTGACCGAGGCTAACAGAACACTCTAATTGACTGTTCATGATAAATCCTGGATTATAAGAAACTACGCCAGCTACTCGAGGTGTGTCTTCGTCAGCTAAGGTTACTTCGTGTGCGCCGCCAAACATTAAAACAGTTCCTGGCTCATATTGGCCGTCTGCTACATATTTTTCTGCTAAGTCAGCGTAACGACTTGAAGTTGCTTCGCCTTGGAATAGGGTAGCATTTAAGTTGCCGTCGACATCTCGAACCGCTACAGTGTTTGGTGTTCCGTTAGATGCTACGTCTACCGAAGCTGATCTGTAACTAGATCCTACTTTTAATGTGTCAGCTTGTGGTGCTGTACCAGATGCTGGTGTTGTCCAGCTAAGTGTACCGCTGCCGTTTGTAGCTAGTACTTGACCGCTTGTTCCGTCCGCAGCTGGTAGTGTATATGTTGTTGGGGTAGCTGCCGATGCGGCTGCTAATTCTGTATATCCAGATGTTGAACCCAATAATTTGACTGTTGCCATGCTAAATTACTCCTAATGATATTATATTTAGTTAAAATATGACCCACGTAGATTGTCGTGAAATCTCCACCGTTACTGTTCTATTGATCGTTATCGGGCCAACGCTTGTAGCAATTTTATTGTTTGAAATAGTGTAATTGCTAGATATTACACTGTCTCTTTCGACGATAGGATTTGAGCTAACACTCAAAGTTCCGTCAATCGTGATCGATAATCCTCCCCCTACTTTGATTGCGCCTAAGTCGGATTCAGTAGCTGGGGGCAAATCCGCAGGAGCAACTAAGGCAGCTGGATTAAGTGATAATACACCTGCTTGATCAATCTGTAGCCCTTTGCCTACTTTAACTACACCTGCTGTAGTTTTTGACGCTGTTGTTAATAGATTAGACTTAAAATCTGCGAAAGTAATTTTTTTACTTTCTTGATTGTCTGTTACTACTAAAACAGAACTATTGGGCACTTTTGTTACAGGTGCTAAATCGATTATTTTTGCCATGTTATAACTCCAAAGGATCTCCGGAACTTGTTTGTAACGAGCTACCGTTACTAGATAATGCTCTATTTTCATATTTATCTAGTTGCTGATATGGCCAAATAGTGGGTGTATTCTTTAGGAAATTGGCGATCGGATTGTCGCTTTTTGCCAATCGTTTGCCCATATCGTTCCACAATTTGCCCTGGCGCTTAACTACAACAACCTTCTGTCCTGCTTCAAACAGCCCTCTAGATTCTAGGTCGCTAACGTTTAACTGTAACTGGTATAGTCCAGAAATATTAAACTGAGCATCGTAATCAACATCTCCTTCAGGGCTATAAGGGTACTCTTGGTTAGAATAGATTGCGTAGTCTGTTTTCTTCAAACGCACGCCTGCTACAAATACCTCAACTTCATTTACTTTAGGAATGTAGTTTAGGTCGATAATTCCAGTATCTCCGTCGGCAATTACGTAGCTCTTAACTAGCTGTGTATCGTTGTAAGGAATAGTTTCGCTGTTTCCAATGCCCTGAACAACACTGTCAATAGAGTGGAATAACGGAATACCTGTTCCTAAAGTGCCTCTACGTAGCTGGCTTAGAACATTGCCTACTTTAACAAAATATTCAATACGTTCGCCATTGATTTCGATAATGCCAGGAATATTTTTACTTGGATTTGGATCATCTAGAACCGTAGCGTCCACTACATGAATGTCTCTGTCGTTTTGATTTAAATCTTGAGACAAGTAAGTGGCCTTATTCTTATTAAGTCTCTTGTAGTGAACTCTGTTTAGGATATCTTTAAACTGCATATAGCCAAATGCCTCATGTACTACTGTATTAGTAAATGCCACAATTTGTACAACGTCATTTTCGTATAAGTAGTCTGTTAATTTAACAGTTACTAAATCTGCTTCTAAATGGTAGTCAACGTTTGCTGTTAGCAGTTTGCCGTTTTTAATCACCCAGACAAAGTTTCCAGACACTACTGGATTTCTTAGTACAAATGCTCCGCCAAGCTTGTCAGACAATTCGTGATATTCGACTGTACCAGAAGACAAGCTAGTGTTAAGGATTAAATCATCAACAGTTCTTTCTATGCCTAATACATTGTGATTGTAGAAGCTGATAACTTCAAACTCTGTATTATTAGCATAAGAATTAGTAAAAGTAATTTCCTTAGTGCCAGTTATGAAATAATCGGCAAAGCTATTAACAACGATAGCAATTGTTTCTCCTTCAACATATTGATTATTGTCAATAGTAACTGTAATGTTTGACGGATCTTCGTTGACTATTACGCTGGCAGTAATAGTTGCGCCAGATCCTGATCCACCAACTAGGTTAATAGGAGATGTTGGAGCAGTAACGTAAGTTCCTCCAGATAAGAACTCAAGTTGCTGAATTGCTCCAGTTGTTGGGCTTACTAAAATTACTTGGAATTTAGCAACAGAACCAGATACTCCGATGTCACCACCGTCAGCATCAAGAATTTCTCCTGCTATGTATCCAGTTCCTCGGTCAACTAAAGTTGCGTCAGTTTCATCTAAGGAATAAGTTGTTCCTGAGAAATTTAATCTAACATTATAATCTGAACCGTAATTTAACTCTTCGCCGGCAATATACACTCTAACATCCGAAGCATTAACCATAGACATGTCATACTTGTAATCTCTTAAAGTATAAACTGTTTGATTATTCTCCATTGTAAAGTAATTTGCGCTAGGGGGCACTAGGAAATTTTGGCCAGTTTTTACTAACACGTTTTGTTCATAAGGCATGTTAACACCAACGCTGTTAGTTAATTGATAAACACTTTGGCCTGTCTGATAAATCACCTTTTCGCTCTTAATTACGCTGGCATTCTGAGCTACGTCACCTGCGTCAATGATGTAACTAATAATGCTATTAGCTGAAGGTGGTTCAGCAAATCTAATACCAACTCTAGATCTCCAAGTCTGTCCAATTAATTCAGTGTACTGCTCGTCAGTGCTGAATAAGCTGTAGTCAACTAGTTCTCCATTAACTAACACAATGGCAGACACTGTTGGTAACCAGCTACCTTTAGTAATATACTCTGCGGTTGCTCCGTCAGCAACAAAGTAGTCAATATCAAGTACACTAGAGCTACTAAAGTTAACACTTAAGATATCAACATGGTCATTTAATGCCGGAGCCAAATAGAACACTACATTATTGTTTTCATGATCAATTGTGTAATCAGCATTGATTTCTTTTATTTGATCATTGACTTTGACTATGACACTTCTCTCAGAAGGGAAGTACTGACCAATTTCAAATGCTGTTGTTGTACCATCACCGTAGTGATTCTTAAATAGAATGTTCGGACAGCCGCCGCTAGGTCTGTGGTATACTTTAATAGCCAACGCATCTAATACGTAACCAGGAACAAGTTCTTCTGGTCCACCGCCCACTGTTGGGCTTACAAAATCGTCTCCGTCTAAAATAATATCATCAGGAGCAAAACCTGTAGCACTGCTTAAAGATGTACCAGTAAATGATCCGCCACTTAGCTGTGTATCATAAGAATCGGCAGCTAACGGATATGCTCCGTCGCTGTCAAGTTTTCTAAAGATAATTCTATCACCGTAGGTATTACTGTCGTAAACGTGTGTTTGTAAATCAGCAGTATTAGGTAAAATTATTATATCAACTTCACCATCGCCTACAATAGTTGTCATCACGGCATTAGCATTAGTTTGATTAATTGTAGCATAGTTAGGATCATCTATTCTTACAGCATTCCAGTAGTTGCCAGCAAAATAGCCCTGATCAACCCAGTTAACGCTGTTAAATTCCCATACATGTCCGGTGTCAAGAACTTTGTAAACATCTCCAGTAGATGGTGTTCCTGGCAAGGCCGCAAACGTAGCAACACGAGGAATAAATCTACTTATGTAAACATTAATTTGCTCATCGTTGGCTGGAACATACGGTAGTTGAAAACTGTTGCTGTCATTATAATAGGCAACATAATCAATGAAGTTTTCACTGAAATTGTCCCAACCGCCAGATCCCCAACCCTGGGTGCTCCATCCGTAACTGACGCCAAAGTCAACACCAGTAATGTTTACACCACCATAATCAACTCCAGTCATTAGCTGACTAGTGTCTTTACCGATCATGCCAGTTGTTGGATTGTAGTAGAAGTTAATTCTATCAGCGGCGGTTAAATGTTCAAAGTTCTTGTTATACTCTACAGTAATCACGCTGCCAATAGCAGGAGGTTCTACAAATGTTAGTAGTCCAGAGTAGCTAGTATAACCTCTAGCAGTTGAAGTTACTGTGCTCAACTTATAATCGGAACGTAACAATGGCACACCGTCTATTGTTACATAAGAATTACCTAATTTAATATTAGGACTCCATTTTAATGGGAACTGTGTTCTTGATCCAGATACTATAGCTCCACTAAACGTTTCGTTTTCTACTAGTGTTGTAACTTCGTATAGGCCAGTAACTCTATCAAATTTTACTTTGACATAACTGCTTCTTAACAGTGGATCTCCAATTATTGCTACAGCTTTAGCTGGAGTTCCGTTTGGTTGTAGTCCTCCCTCGATAGTGATCTTAGGAGCACGAGCCCAGTTAGTACCACCATTGATAATTTCAATTCTGTTAAGTTTACCGTTGGCAATGTAGCCCTTAAACTCAGCCTCAACTGTTGGATCATACTGCTCAAGGATGTGAGCAGATTCAACTTTAATCACTGGCGGAGTAACATAACCTGATCCTTGGTCAATGATACGAACTTCTAATAATTTAAATCCTAGACGTTCGGCAATGTATTGATCAGCAAATCCTAGATCAGCAATGTCTCCAAAATTAGTTTCGATCTTTCCAGAGTCAGTGACGATCATACTCTTGTTTACGATTTCAAAATTTTCAGTTACCACTGGTAATGGATCAAAATCAGTAACAAAAGTTTTAGCAAGATCTAGTTTAGAATAATTGCTGACAAACTCTCGAATCTTTGTTCTATACGGTTTGACTTCCTTGAGATATTCTTCAAAGAACGCAAGGTTGTCATTGTTATAAGTGACCTTCTGTTTAAGCTCACCTACATTATGTTGACTCTTAACAAAGCTAGTTTTAAAGACCCAATCTACAAAAATTTGCTCGTGAAGTGCGTAACGAACGCCAGCAAAGAATAGATTTAGATATTCGATCTTTAATTCATCAACAAAGATCTTATCTTTAATTGTGTTTAAAATAATCTTTAACTCAGCATCAGGCGCACCGTCGAAGTTGTCAGAGTCAAATAAAGGACCATCATATCCTAAAGTATTAACACTGAAATTGTACAGGCTTTCTAAGAATTGTATTGTACCATTTTGTCTACCAATTACTATGTAGTTGTCTTCTGTGTACAATGGCGCTGAATTAATTTTCTTTAGAAGCACCCAGCCGCCAGTACCTATATTCTTAACTTTGATGATACTTCCTATAGGAATATCTCTAGTTAATAGTTGATAGGTGTTATCTACCAAGTAATCAATCTTAGTGAACTGGCTATAAGATGTTTCAATTCCAGTCGCAGAATCTATATAGGTACCATACCAATCAATATAGGTCCAGAAATTTCTTACGTCAAAACTTTGGCCTCGTGTTTTACTCCACAACTTTGTTGTATAGTCTAATGTATAGATAGACCAAGAACCATTGCTAGTACTGTCACTAAGTACCAACACACTGTAATTTCTAACTGTTAATCTAGTAGGATTATCGTTGGTTGGACTGAGGTAACCTTGACCTCCACTAACAATGATAGTGCCGATTACTTCACCCTTAACGTTAAGTATTGTCTTAATAACTGCGCCAATACCGGTGCCGCTAACTGTGACGTTTGGTCCATACCAAGAAATAGGATCATTGTTTACATCTACTTCATAGACTCTATTTCTGCCATATCCTTGTCCAGGATTAACAATTGTAACTTTTGTAATTACACCGTCTTCGACTTCTGGAGTTAGGACTGCTTTAATTAAGTATGATGTTGAAACAAATCTTAATTCTTGCTCAGTATCTACTGTGTCGTCCCAAGAAGCACTTACTGCAGTTGGTACTGGATCAAACTGATGTAAGTCAGAAAGATCGTAATCGTCAACAATCAACTTAGCTTTTAGCACAGAGTTTACACGTTCAACAAATTGTTTTAGTGCTTCTGTTCTATTGACAAACATGCTTTGACGAGGACGGAATTCAATGCCATAACGCTGTTTAACTGGTAGTGCTAGGTCTGGAACTGGTAGGCCGTTATCATCTTTTCCAACCAAGCTATGGAACCATTTTGTTTCAATAGCAGTAGGAATAGTGGTGTTTCTGTTAGTGCTTAACAACTTCCACTGACTGTGGTAATTACTTTCTTTGAAAGGTGAAGTCCAATACTGTACATTTAGAACAACATTTTTAGATTCTAAGTATTTCTTACAGTTGATTAAACTGACGCTGTTTTTACCAGTAAAGGCAACACAACTATAACCATAGGCAGCAGGATCAGAAATTAATTTAGCAACATCAAATGCGCTGATGTTTCTGCCTTCTACACGAGGAATAATTGTTTTATTCTTAACCCAGTAATAGTAAGTTTCTTTAAATGTTTTGCTGATAGAATCATAACGTTTGCTCACGCTGTAAACACTATCGCCGTATTTAGATAGTCCACTAACACCCTGGCTAATGCCTTTGTCAGTATCGGCAATCTTATCCCACTGGCTTGGCTTTAGTGTACTTTCTACCCATTCATAGATATCTATAGAAGCTGTATCAAATAATTTATTCCAGTTACCTGTTCTATAAGTTATGTCACCTGCTTGTGGCTCAAGGAATCTAGCATCATTTAGATCCCACCATAATTGACCAACTTGATTCTTAGTCCAGTTTGATCCGTCATCGACGTTTACAGTATCAATACCAACGCTGTACATTGCTGGATCAAAATAGGTCTTATATCTAATCTCTTGATCAGCGACACCTGGAATTTTTCCTTGTACTGGATCAATTACATCTAAGTAGGTTACAATCTCATTCTTAACTCTATCATAGAGATAAGCTTTCTTAATTTCTTTAACTGTTGGCTTATCTACTTGCTCGTAGTATAGATTCCAACTGCGCTGTGTTGCTGGTTTTACATAAGAATAAACTACCCCAGCATTTAGTGTGCTAGCGTCTTCTTCGTTTTTAGCCGCCGCAAGAACACAGCTATTTCCAACAGCTATTTGAGAGCCGTAATCACTCTGGAAGGTGCTGATATTTGTTAGGCTTTCACCGTAGATAAAGTTATCACTTAGTTTATCAAATATATCAATTCTACCAACGTTTAATACAACATCTAAAATTCTGAAAGAACCAGACGCACTATCAAAAGAAGTTGGTCTGTCATTTGGAGGACTTTCTGGATCATTTACATAATCCGATGTTGAAGGATTACCTTGATAATCTAATATTGGAAAATTAGGAATAGTTTCTGAGTAAGCATCAAAGCTAGCTGTTTGATACACATCACCTTCTAGGGCAAACACTACAAGGCTATCATCGTTCATAAATTCAACATGATAGCCAAATTTTTCTCCGCCATCTTCGTTGGCATCTAATCTGCGGGGACTGTTTATAATCTGCTGTTGTACAAACTGAGAGGTTCCTAATTTATAAACAATAACCTGTCCAATATCGTCTTTGCCTAGCATGTTAACATCAGTGGCTCCTACAGCAATGTAGTTTCCAGAAGAACTGATAGTCACACTTTGGCCAAATTTTTCAGAATCATTAGGTAGATCTAAACTTAATAATTGAGGAGATGAAGTATTGTAAGTTGACCCATTAATCTTATAAACAAAAACTTCTCCAGAGAGAGTATTTGCCTCAGGCGCTGCTACCACAAGATATGTTCCGTCAGCACTTAGAGATAGATCGTGTCCAAACCCTGAAGAAGCATTAATAATAGTTTGTGCTAAAGTCCAAGAAGTTCCAGAAGTAGTGTATATCTTAACTTTGCCAGAGGCAGCTATTGCTAGAGTATAGACATTGCCATTTTTAGCAAATGCCATATTTGTTCCTAGCAATTCGGTTCCGACTCCTTGGATTGCTGGGACATCGTCGTACTCGCCGTTTGACTTAGAAACAAATAGTTTAACAATACCAGCATTAGAATTGTAGCTAGGAACTGCCAAAGCTAACCAACGTCCGTCTCTGCTAAATTTAATCACTGATGCTACTTCATCAATTCTATCAGTTAATGTCCATGACGCAGCATCTGTGGCTTTTCTATAAATGTGAACTCTATCGTCGTCGGCTACTGCGGCAAGATTGCCATTGTCAGTGATAGAAATAGCTGTTCCAAAATTTAAATTTACAGCTGGTTCTAAATTATTAATTCTACCTTGTCTATACACTGGCTTGTTAATGTAAGCAGCCCATTTAGAATTTTCATTTTTATCTGCCCATACAATTTCATTTTCCTTCATAAATGGAGGAACAATGTCGTTGGCTAGATTAATATCCCCAATTCGTTGAGAACAAAATTCGTATAACTTAATAGTGTTGTCATCTGTGAAAGACTGCCATCCTTGTACTTCTTTAACAAATTTTACAGTGTTTCCTACAATTTCTGTAACTTTATGTAGACCTTGAAGTTTGTCGCTGCCTTTAATTCCAATGATGTCTCCTACACTAATTGTAGAAGTTGATGTCAACGTCAGTGTAACAACCTTATTGGTAGTATTGTATGAAGCATTAGTAATTGTAGAAGTAGAGTCACTGAATCTGTAAACATTCCACTCTCTGCCTTCAAATCCGCACCAAATGTAATCACCTACTTCAAAGTTAGTAATTTCAGCACCTAAAACATCAGATAGTGTATCAACAATGTACTTGACATCTTCTTTACGAATATAACCTGGAGTTCTTAAGAATGTATCTGAAGAAGTTACTGGCCATATATCGTTAGAATAGTCAGTTGGTTTAACATAAACGTCTGTTGGTTTTTGTCTGTAAACGAAGTCGTTAGCATTAGGATCGATAGCGTTAACTAACTCAAGAGGTTGAGGTTCTATCTTGAACTGACTTTCATCTAATACTAGTTCAATTTCATCAAATGTGTCAACTGCTCCGTACTCGCCTACTCGGAATGCCCATTCTTCATCAAAGTCTAGACTTTCTTGATCTGAAGCACTTAGTACATCAAACAGCTTGTTAAGAACGTTTTGTGTACCTTTTTCAATAATCATACCTTGATAGAACTTGTACTGACTTACATCATTCTGTATGATGTTTTCAAGGTACTGTCGCTTTTGATAACCAATCAGGTGTTGAGCAATTTTCTGTTGCCCTGCATCAAGGTTATCAGTATCTAGATCATAAAAATCAGTAAACTGTTCTGCTTTGTAATCCCAGTTAGCTAACAATTCACTCTTTGGCTTTTCTTGTAACAATACCCAGTCATTGTTGTTAAAAGTTTCTGTGCCTACTAATCTGCTCTTAGCAGAATAATAGAACTCTTTGTATTTTACAATGTCCCCTAGTCTGTAATCAGTCCAAGGTTCCCAAGCTTGTATCTTAGCTTCGTCGTAGATAAATCCTGGAATTTCAAATCCGCCGTTCCAGCCATTGGAAACATAACCAATAACTTTAACACGTTCTTGATGGAATCCAGCTTCTAAATCATATATAGTGTCATTAAACAATGTCTTGTTATCTAGAGTTGCTATATGTTCTTTTTGTACAAGATATAGGGTAATACCATAGATACCATAAGGTGTATCTTCTGGTTGTATTACAAACTGATTTTCACTTCTATAGACTTGAATGAATTCAGGATCAAGTTTTTGACCGTCAACTCTATAAACATTGTAGCCGTGGAATGGTTCAATCAAACTTTCAGCAATTACATTTGCTCGTTGGAAAATTAATTTTTCTGAAGCAGGGCTTAAACTGATAGCAGAACCTTCTGCCCATCCTTGTGTGCTCCAAAAACCAAATTCTTTACAGCTTGTTTCCCAGTTCGTAATAGTGCCTAGTGTGTTGTTAAAATCATCAAACACAAATCCTAAATCTTCTAAGTAGGCGCCATAGCCTTGTAACAAATCTACTACATCTTGAACAGTAGGTAACTTTACTCCGTAAGCAATTTTATAGGCGTCATTTTTATTAAAGTTTGTTTTAATAATGATCTCACGACCGCCAATAATTGGCACTTCTGCTAAACGAACAAAATAATCTTCATCAAATGTGCTAGAGCTAGTGTGTGTTGTTTTTACTCTATAGTAGAGGCGATTGTTTCTAACAACTTTACCAGCAACATATAATTTTCCAGTTTCCCATTCAACATAACTTTCGCTGATACCACCGGCTTTAAAAACACGATCAATTTGTCGACCTGGGTAGACTGTGAAATAAGGATTGTTAAAATCATATCCTCTTACTTCAAATCCATCAGCGTATTTTGTTACAATAACGCCGCTGTATACAACTTTTTCAACTGCGCTCGATGTGTTAAGAGCAATGTTAAAATTTTCTTCAGGAACAAACACTCCGCCAGTAGACGTTGGAGTTTTGCTGTCTAATAAAATTTTATACTTTTCTTTATTAGTATAAGAACCAAGTCTAGTTGACATTTTGTTAGTCAACAATGTAAGGTCTTCTTTATATTGCTTGATCTTATCAGTATTCTTACCTGTTAAGTAATCAACTACATAGTTGATCAATCCTGCTGTATAAATTCTACTATCGGTGCTTTCATCGGCTACTGATGGAACAGCAAGGTCTTCTAGTCTAATTGCTTTTTCAGTATCACTGTACACCAACTGATCAACAATATTCTTAACTATTCTACTTCTATCAAAACAACGCCCCATGACGTCCGATGGACTCATTAGTAAGCAAGTTTGAATTAGAGAAAATGGATAATAGCTACTTGTTCTCCAAGCATATTCAACAGGAGCACAGTCTCCAAATTCATAATACCCTTCAGTTAACGGTAAAACGCCGACTGCGTATCCAGCTTCAAGAGGGCTGAGCAAACGACCAAACTCGTCAACTGGTAAGCCTTGCTCTAAAATAGTTTTAGCAAATTTAGCCACAATACGAACAGGTTTATTTGATTCTCTAATAGTACCTGTTCTTATGTCGTCCCACAAGATTAAGTTGTCTTTAGTGTATGGAGCTGGTCCGTAAGTGCTTTCCCACCAGTCAGGTTTGATACTAAATCCAAGACATTCCCAAGGACGGACATGAGGTTGGTCAGTGTCAAACATCCAGAAATATATGCCGCGCCAGAACGCTGGCAAATCTCTACCGTCTGGACTTGTTTGGTTTCTGTAATTAAAGGTAAAGGAATCAGTGCTGTCAAAGCCAAGACTCTTTGTGTAGTCTTTGCTAACATTCAATGTCCACTGATAAAAATACTTAGAGATGATAGAATTAAATTCGTCTAAGCTGTAGTCTGTTGGTCTACTATATCCAGGAACATAGTTATAGATATCAAAAATTTCTGAATTATAACGAACTTTGATATTGTTAAAAATTCTCTTTTCAAGTTCTAGTATTACATCATCTCTAAAATCATTAAAGGTAAGAGTTATACTACCGTCGTGTCCTCTAATAATACTATTAGGAACTACAATTTCTACTAGAGATTTCTTAGGTAACGCACTATTAAATTCAATGATAGCGTCTTCAGCGTCTTTAGTAATTTGATAGTCTACATCAAATTCTTTTAATTCGCCATCAACAAAAATTTGAATTTCAAAATCTGGAATTACATCATTATACCTATTAATTCTAAAAATTCTAGTGACTTCTGGTGTAACATCAGGAACTTCAAATGTAATTGCTTCAGGTCTATACGATGTATCAACTAAGATCTCTGGAGCAAAACTAGGATACATTCCTAGCTTAGTTGGTGTAGGGGGAACAAAGCAACCGTCTGTAGAATCATATTCATAGACTTCAATTGTGTCTCCTTCTTCGATGTCTCTAACAATTTCAAAAAATATGTCGTCACCAAATACATAGTCTCGACCGTGAATTAACTGTTCACCGTTAAGGTAAACTAGCACAGACTTATTGCTTAAACTGTTTAAATTAAATGCTTCTGTTAAAGGATAAGTTTTAGTTCTGTAATCTAATACTGTGTATTCAAGTTTATTAAATGCGGTATAAGCAAACATATCGCTCAAGTAGTAAGGACTTGATTTTGGCTTGCTAGAAAACATTTGCTGTAGCACTGAATTACACATCAACACCGGATCTGTTTCAAATACCACGTCCGACATTGCGTTAATGAAGGCTCTCTTAAAAATACCGTATTCAATTCTTGCTTTATCTAGTGCTTTGGCTACGTTGGCATTCTTATCGCCAAGGTGATACAAGGCAAAGTTTAATGGACTGCTGTGTTGTACAAATCTAGTACCAAATTGACTAACTAATCCTAAGTCTCGTAGGTTACCGTTGCCTGGATACTCGCCTTGGAAGTTGCTGACATATTTGACAATAGTGTCAACATGGTTGATAACTTCACCAAGAGTAAATGCTTCTACACTGTTGTTTAATGGATTGTTTTCTAAGTTAATAGGAATCTTATAGTAACCATTACTGTTCTTTGGCCAGGCGGCGCTGGTCTCAATAGTTACTACTTGATCTGTCACTGCTGTGTTAAGAACAACATATCTGTAATTAATACCTTGTTCAATAGTATAATTTTCTGGCTGTAATCTAGTGCCGTCTACAAAAACATTTACAGTCAGTGGAATATCTTCAGGCAGTTCATCATAGACATCGATGAGGAATGTTGAAGCTGTACCAGTTTCGTTGTAGGTTCTAACAACAGGTTGTACAGATCCAGATTTATTTTTAGTCCAAGCATTTTTATAAGAAATTCTGTCAAAGTCTTCTATAATTTTTAAAAAGCCAGAATCTGCGTTTTTGTGAATTAGTTTATTGTTAGACTTATAGGCAAAGTCAGGATCAGACAATAAATTAAAATCAAAAACAATGTCTCCAATGTTATTGATATTTCTATAGCTAAGAGGAAACCCTAACACAGAGTCATTGCTACCAGTACCTACTTTATAAGAAAAAATCTTATTGCCGGTAAAACTCGATCCTTCGTAAACACTAGTGTCAGCAAAACTTACACCGTTTTTATCTATGACATCAAACAACGGACTTTGATTCAACGATGTTTTTGTTTGTGACAACTTCCATTCGCTACCAGTATACCAATAAGAAAGACCTTGATTCTTAACTCCCCTATTGACACTAACTGTTTCAAACTCGATCGGATCTGTATCTTCAGACGGTGCTAGATATATTTGTCTTCTAGGATATGTAAAAGATTCAAAAACATGTGTTCCTGTACCAACGCCTAAAATATCAACTTTCTGTAATAGATCTGATCTAGTACAAAGTTCAATAGTAAACGTATCAATTACATTAACATAATATACTTGTCTGTTTGTAAGTCCAGGAATATTACTATTGCCCTCATTGGTGTAAGTTACACGAGACCTTAACGATAATCCGTGGGTAGAAGCAAATACAATTCTGTCAAGAACTGGATCAACTGTGGCCGCATCAAAACTTAAAGTAGCAGCCGGTGGTGTTACTGTAATAAAATTAACATCGTAAATTTTATTTTTAACTGTGATATCAGTATCTGCTGTAAACAGTACACGCATACCTTCAACAAGATCTATTCCGTCAATGTTGTAACCTAAACTTCCTTCAACAATACTAAAAACATCTTTTGTAAATGTATCAATTACATCAACACTCTTTTTAGACTTGTATCCAGAATTGTAAAGTTTAATTCCAGAATTAAATTCTATAATTGGTCGTGTGGCGCGAGCAGTTTGATCTAAGCCGACTTCAGCATTGTTAACGGCTGCGCTTATTTCAACTACATCCTTATGGAACCAGCGGTTATAACGACTCCATGAATTGCCATCTGGGCTAGCTCTATTAATTGTGATATAATCTTTGCCTACTGGGTAGGTGCCAGTTTCACTAAATGGTAACTGGTCAAAGGGAACATCGTCAAATAACACTGACTGATCAACAGAATAGGTTGAACGAATTTCTAAATCTTTTTCAGCTACTAACTTAATAGCAGTTCCAACACCTTCAACATACCAAAAGCCTTGAGAATACTTCTCAGGTGTGACTTGTCCGCCAAATTCTAATTTCATTCCGTTGCTAAGAGTAAGTTTTTCTGCTTCTCCATTAGGAATGATAAAAGTCTTTTTGCCAATTAGATCTGTTTCAATATCAATAGCTGTGTTTTCTTCAATGTCTAAAACATGGAACACACCGCCAGTGTCAACAGAATTTTCACTTACATAGAATAGTACACTTGGTGCGTCTTTAGGAACAGTAAATGTAATTACGCCATCTTCAACAGCCACACCTTCGACACCATCAGTATATCTGTCTAAAGTTCCAGAAGTTCTTAATTTTTTAATACTAAATGGATGTCCGGGGGCAGTGATTTCAAATCTATATGTTTGACCCCTAAACAAACGCAGAGTAGGATTTCGTGTTAGGCCATTAGGTGTAAACAAATAGGCCACGTTGTCATCTTCATCTACACCGGCAACTGTATAAGTGCTGGTAATATCAAGATAGTCGCCAAGAACTTTAATTGGTTCTGGACCAAAAGGCAACCAGTAATATTGTTGATAGTTTACAAACTTATCCCAGCAGATGTGAGGATTCCAACTATAAAATTCTTGTTTATTAATTCTTTCGTGGTTGTCAACAATACCGTCATTGACCGCGATATGGTTTATATGGTCAATGTAATCTTTAAAGAATGTAGTATTGCCTAAATAATCTTGAATTAACGCAGAAGGCTCAAACTGATAATTTTGACGAACGGCATCAGCAGCGGCAAGATAAACGTCAGTAGCTTTAACTGCTCTAGCTGACTTGCGTCCTACATAACCGTTTAATTTTTTAACAGTACCAGGTTGTATTAACTGATCAACAGTGGCTTGTAAAAACTTTTTGTTAGTGTTAGTTCTATAATATCTTGGCAATAGATTAGAACTGTTTCTTCTTTCGTTCTTACTTGTTGGCATTTTAGGTTCGTTCTGATCGTTGTTAATTGCCATTAGTTGCTCCCTGCGCTGGTAATAGACTGTTTGTTAACAATGCGCTGTTCTAATTCAACAGCGCCGGCACTTTTAATTTTACTAGAAGTGATAGCTGAAATAATTTCAATATCGTCAATAGTTGCTCCGTTAATAAACAACTGATCTTTTTCACTTCTAATTTCAAACAAGCTACCGAAGCTTAGTTCTGTTTGTTTTGGTACAATAATAAAATTCACAATATTAGGCGCCAATTTATTCATCACGTATGTTGATAATTCACTAAAGTAGAAATTATCACCAAACTCCCAATTTTCTAATGCGAAGAATTCAGCAATAGCAGTTAAGACTCTAGACTTAATGTCATTGTCACTGATTACTATTTCTTCATTCTTAACTACTTTAAATGTAGCCTGTACATCACTTGATGCTTTGCTACCAAACAGTACTTTGTACTTTACTGGATGGTAGATAATTTCGTCGCTGATAGATTTAATCTTATTCAATTCTGGACTTAGTAAATTGAACAAAGTGTCTCCGCTTGGAGGTAAAGGCTCAATTCTTCTACCACCAGATATCCACTGGCGATATTGAATATCATATTCTTTGGTCAACACATAGACATCAATTAGGTTTGTAATACCTGGATCAATTCTAGCTTCGTAGTCGGCATTATGGATGTATTGAAACTTAATATTACATCTTCCTGGAAACACTTTGTAGTCAAGTGTAACTTGGGGGATTAGATCATTGTCGTATCTATAGACTAAATCTTTGTCAATAGAATAAAAATAATTTCCAGTTACTCGTTTGTTCGACGGAACTGCTAACTCATTTTGCGAGATGTAAACAACATCGGTGCTGTTATTGATATATCTGTAATCTTCTTGACCTTGAGCGATAGAATATTTTTCTAACACAATGTATTTCAATTTGGCCTTTAGAGGATTTCCTTGGTCATCAAATTCATGAATTTCTTCAAACAAGTTTGGATCATCTACAACTCCATCCTCGTCGGTATCACTGAAAGTAATTTGAATTTTTTTGGTATCAACGTAACCGTCAATGCCTTTAAATTCTTCTAATACTTCCCAATCACGATCGTAGGTAAAAGGCAAAGTAGTGCCCGGTTGTGTATTAATGTTTAAAACTTTAATCTTGTCTTTAACTACTGTATTGTTTCTTGTGTCATAGATCTTATCACTGGCATCAAAAAAGAAACGCACTTGTTGATCACTTTCAAACACATATCTAATCAATCTAGATGTTACTGTGTAGAATTCTGTATCTGTGGTAAAGAGGATCAGCCAACTTCTATCAATCTTTTGATTAGTTGTATCGCCTTGTCTACCCAAGCTGAACGAACTTGTAGTGTTCAAATTACTTTCAAGAATAATTTTCCAACTGCGAGTTTCAATATTGTATCGTAGTCCAAAAGGTTTATTATCAAACACCAAGTCTACCATAGAGGCAACAGTGGCTGAATCTAACGCAGTTTTCCAAGCAGGAATAATTTCAGATAATACAGGATGTAATGTATCTGTACTAGGAACAATGTCATTTAATAACAAAGTACCAGTTTGTCCGTCAGCTAACAATCCTGTGCCGTTGTTAGTACCATCGCCGTAGATGCTGACAACTTTACACCATAAAGTAGTTGTTGCGCCAGCTGGCAATGGATTAGTGCTTAAAGTAATTGCGTTATTGTTAGTTTTATCAAAGTGATAACCAGCCGGTGCTTCAAACTTAACTAAAGCGCCAACAGTAAAATGTCTTAGAATACTACCAGTATAGGTACTAACTTTTTGAACTGTTAATGTGTCATCATCTTTTAAGTAACCAGTGCTTTGGTTAGTGTCTGAAGTTTGATTGTACCATCTAACTCCAGGCAGCGTATCTTTAACATTAATTCTAGAAAACTTATTGTAATAAAAATGTTTAAGATTTAAACTTTTTAACACTTCAGTTACTTGATTATAAATTACAGCTTCAATGTCAGTTCTAGTTGTAAATTTAAATTTAAAAGCATCAGTATATTCTTGTTTGTAGATAGCACCATCATCAGCAAACAAATTAGTCTTACTGTATTTGCCAGTTGGATCAACTAGATCAAAGTAACGGCTAATTCCGCTAGAACTTCTGTTTACTGCTTTAACTTTGGCAATTTCTTGACTGGTGCTGAGTGGACTAATATTATAGTCTTCAGCAGTGATCATTCTATTTTGTGTGTAGTAGGTAGCAGGAGCTCTACTCTTGATAGAATCATTTGATTCTGTAGGGCTTGAATTGCTTACACTGCTTTGTAAACTAAGTGTGATTGTTAGTGTTTCACTTTGTCCAACGCTACTGATATACGGAATATCAATAGTGACATTCTTAATATCTCTAGCACTAATAGTATAGTTGAGTCCGTTACTTACTCTGTAGTAAACTCTAAAATTGCCTAGTGGTAGATTTCCAAAAACGCCATCGCTGAATACTAGACTAATTCTGTCTTCAGCTCGTGTAACTACTCCGTAAATGTTACGGATGTTTTTGTTTAGACTGTTATAAATGATATTGTTGCCTTCGAAGCTAGGAACTTGTGCCCAATATTCTGTTTCAATACCATTTTGATCAAGCTTGTACAACCATACGTCGCTGTTATTGATATTAACTGCGTCAACATCAACTGTTTCGTCTGTGGCAGGTTGTGTTATAGCAAAGGTACCTTGATTTAAAATACCTTCTTTAAACATTAAAAAGAAACCAGTATTTGAACTGCTGTTGCCTTTGCCATCGTCACGATATATAAAGCTTAAACGATTAGCAATGCTCGGTGGTTCTTCGTATAATTCGCTCTTACCGCTAAATGCTGTGCTTACGACTTCAAAATTCATCTGACGACCATCAACAGTTTTATTAAAGCTGTAGATAGGAACATCGTTGTTGATAGCTTGAAAGCGATATTGTTCGCTAGGAATGCCGTAGATAGTGTCTTTAGCATCAGGATTACCAAACTGTCGTGTGGTAGGAAGGGCGGAATTTAAAATTTTAACAAACTGATCATACCAGTTTGAGTTAGCAGGATCGTTCCAAGTAACAATTTGTCCGCTGAGGTTACGTCCGTTGCTGTCGTAAACGTTTTGTGTAGTTTGTACGCCAGTGAATTTTAGCATACCGTTGGCAGCAACGTTACGTTTAGCTTTATAACTCAATAAACGAGCAAGACGCAACACGCTTTCTCGACGTTCAGCTAGTTCAAGAAAGTTTTCACGAGCGTTAAGATCTGTACGGAAACTGATATTTTGACCTAAGAAAGCAATAAGGTCAATAAGGGCAAGGTATTCCGAACTTTCGATATAATCGTTAAAATCTTCGGGATAATTTTCTCTAATATAAGCAATCATTACGCGGCGAAGGTTTTCAAAGTCATAACTTTGAAAATCGGCGTTACGAAAACTCTGATAAATGCGTTTCCAGTCTTCTGCTACTAATAATCTGTTTTGGCGATCTGTTGCTGACATATCTGCTTCCTAATATACAGATATTTATTGAAATTTATAATGTGGGTATATAATTAGCCTATTAG
>JACCDW010234269.1_pt1 | contig 40474 bp, 38 predicted proteins | sample 7449781 | NCBI WGS metagenome assembly JACCDW01 (sample SAMN15323449, study PRJNA562643) | freshwater metagenome | isolation source: river surface water | place: USA:Blue River Watershed | collected 2017-08-18 | reverse complement strand
CTGATCATCTCGCTGTTGAAACCAGCGGCACTACCAGCACTACCACCTGAAGCGCGCAATCTGCGTGAGGCCGACGGATCGAGCGGACTGCCTTCGCTGGCCGCGCTGCTCGCTACCGGATGGTCGGCAGCCTGGCTGTTCAAGAACGTCTACCTCGCATCGGCCAAACCTGCTTTGTCGGCTGATGAAGCCCTGGTCTACAGCGGTGTCATCGGCGTGCTCTTTGCCTACGGCGCGGCGCTGGCGAACAAAAAGCTGAAACTTGGCCTGCTGTCGAAAATGGCTGAAAAGGTGGTACTGGTACTGGTGCCACCACTGGCGCTGATTTTTCTGGTACTGGGCACCATCTTCGTCGGTATCGCAACCCCGACCGAGGGCGGTGGCATGGGCGCGCTGGGCGCAATGCTTCTCGCGCTGGCAAACCGCCGCCTGTCGACCGACCTGCTGAAGCAAGCGATGAACTCAACTACGCGGCTGTCCTGCTTCGTGCTGTTCATCCTGATCGGCTCCAGTGTGTTCTCACTGGTGTTCCGGGGTGTTAACGGCGATTTATGGGTCGAGCACCTGTTGAGCTCGCTGCCAGGTGGACAGGCGGGCTTTCTGATTGTCGTCAACCTGCTGTTCTTTGGTCTCGCCTTCTTCCTCGACTTCTTCGAGCTTGCCTTCATTCTGGTACCGCTGGTGGGACCGGTCGCGGACAAGATGGGTATCGACCTGATCTGGTTCGGCGTGCTGCTGTCGGTGAATATGCAGACGTCATTCATGCATCCTCCGTTCGGCTTCGCGCTCTTCTACCTGCGCTCGGTCGCACCGAAGGAAGTGAAGACCAGTGACATCTACTGGGGATCGGTACCGTTTGTCGGCATACAAGTCCTGATGGTCGCGCTGATCATTGCCTTCCCAAGCATGATCTCAGTTGCCAGCAAGACCGATATGAAGGAACAGATCGAACTGAATATCAACATGGGCAGCGATGTGGGCGGAGAGATGTCCGATGTCGAATTTCCGGCTGAAGAAACTTCCGGGGGCGAAGTGAAGCCAGTGTTCAGTTCGGAGCCCGCGACGAAATAAGTGTATTTTCAGAAAATAGGTTGAGCGCAGCGATACCCACCATCACCCACCAAAAAAAACGCCCGCATCATCGCGGGCGTTTTTCATTACATCGTCAGCGTCAGGACTTGCGACGCCCGATCAGATAAGCCTGTACCGGCGACTCGGCCACTGAGTACCAGTTGTTCTGATCCTGCTGGAAGCGACGCCACGGATCGAGTACCTTCTTGAACTTCGCATTCTTCGATGCCTCCTCCTCGATCACTTCCTGTGCCGCCTTATAGCAGGCATCAAGAATCGATTTGGAGAAGTTTTTCAGCTTGACACCGTTCTTGATCAATCGAGCGAGTGCCGCCGGATTACGCGCATCGTACATAGCCTGCATCGCGATATGCGCCTCGAAAGTTGCTACTTCCAGCGCCGCCTGAAATTCCTTTGGCAGCTTGTCCCACTCTTTTCGGTTCACATAGAACGATAGCTGCGCGCTCGGCTCCCACCAGCCCGGCGTGTAGTAGAAAGGCGCCACCTTGTTGAAGCCGAGCTTCTCATCATCATACGGACCGATCCATTCGGCTGCGTCGATCGTGCCCTTTTCCAGCGCGGGATAAATATCGCCGCCGGCAATCTGCTGCGGTACGACACCGAGTTTCTGCATCACGCGTCCGGCAAAACCACCGACCCGCATTTTCAGGCCATTCATATCCTGCGGCGTGTTGACTTCCTTACGGAACCAGCCTCCCATCTGGCAACCGGTATTGCCACCCATGAAGTTCACGATGCCATACTCAGCAAAAAATTCCCGCATCAGCTGACGGCCACCGCCCTGATCTATCCATGCGGTCTGCTGTCGCGCGGTCAGACCAAACGGCACCGCCGTGTCGAAAGCGAACGTCGGGTCCTTGCCGAAGTAGTAGTAAGACGCCGAATGTCCCATCTCGACCGTGCCGGCTTGCACCGCATCCATCACCTGCAGCGCCGGCACCAGTTCGCCACCGGGAAAGACGCGGATATTGAACTTGCCATCAGTGAGTTGCGCGACTCGCTTGGCCATGATGTCTGCCGCGCCGAAGATAGTATCGAGTGATTTCGGAAAACTGGATGCGAGTCGCCAGTGGATGGTGGGCGTGGTTTGTGCGACCGCGGGTGCGGCCACCATACCGGCAGCAACGCCGGCCGCAGCTGAAGAAAGAAATGTACGACGTTTCATGATGTCCCCTGTATGCCTGGTCTTCACTGTCGTGCCGGCTCGCCGACCGGGCGCTGCAATACGGCACAGGTTTGTTAAAACCTTGGCAATTCTATGGGGGCGTTTTCAGCAGGAGCAATAGCCAGCGCTTCAGAATTTTCCCAGTGTTGTGGGCGCGCACTACCTGCAACATTTCCGCGCGTATAAGTAAAATTTCCTGCCACTATCGAAAAAATACAGCGCGGAAAAAACTGTTGTAAACACGCAGCAAAACTCCTCAGCACCACTGGAAACATCCAAGCCGGCGGAACAGGCGGGTCGAGCTCGCTGCTGGCCGAGTACGAGGCAAATCAACGGGGGGAATTGCGAACCCTCAGTTAGCTTGAGCGCAAGCTAGTGCGCTCAATGCAGATGGGATTCGATTAGCGGATTTTCAGCGGACAAACCCGGGCCGAAGCCGGGTTTCGCTATCGCGTCAGGTCGATGGCAAAAGGCAAGGAAGCGCTCGGCAGCCGTCAGACTGCCGAAACAAGCGGCGCTTAATTCCCGGCGACGGTCATGCTGCCGATCAGGATGGAACCCGTCGATTTGGTACCGCGAACCAGTACGTCATGCCCGATCGAGGCGATGTCCCTGAACATGTCTTTCAGGTTACCGGCAATCGTGATTTCCTCGACCGGGTACTGGATCACACCGTTCTCGACCCAGTATCCCGATACACCACGCGAATAATCGCCGGTCACGTAATTGACACCGTGACCCATCAATTCAGTGACGAGCAGACCAGTACCCATTTTTTTCAGCATGCCGACGAAGTCATCATCAGGTCGGGTGCGCGAGGACAGGATGCGCAGATTATGGGAACCGCCCGCATTGCCGGTCGTGCGCATGCCAAGCTTGCGCGCAGAATACGTGGACAAGAAGTAACCCTGCACCACACCGTTTTTCACTACATCACGCTGCTGCACGCGCACACCTTCTTCGTCGAAGGGCGCAGAACCCGTCGCGCCCGGCAGCGAGGGATCCTCAATGATCTGTATGTCGTCACCAAACACTTGCGTACCGATGGAATCGGTCAGGAAGGTGGACTTGCGGTACAACGCACTACCCGATACCGCCTGAACAAAGGCGCCGAGCAGACCCGCTGCCAGCGGCGCCTCGAACAGCACCGGGCATTTGCGGGTGTCGAGCTTGCGCGCGTTCAGTCTGGCGAGCGCACGTTCGGCGGCATAGCGACCGACCGCCTCCGGTGACGCGAGACGGGCCGGATCACGATCCGAGGTGTACCAGTCGTCGCGCTGCATGTTGTTGCCCTTGCCGGCGATCGGCGATACCGAGATCGAATGCCGGGTATAGGGATAGCCACCGGAGAAACCATAGGAATTGGCCATCACAAACTGCGACTGCTGCGCATACACGCTCGCGCCCTCGCTGTTGGCAATGCGGCGGTCGACCGCGAACGCCGCCGCCTCGCAACGCTGCGCGATCTGCACCGCCTCCTCCGAGCCGATCAGCCACGGGTGAAACAGGTCGAGGTCCCGCGGCGCGCGCTCCAGCATGTCTTCGTCCGGCAGCCCGGCGCAATCATCTTCGGCGGTAAAGCGCGCAATGTTGTACGCCGCCTCGACCGTATCTCGCAGCGACTGCGGTGAGAAATCCGATGTACTCGCATTGCCGCGACGGACCGCACCACGCTGACCAAGAAACACGGTCACGCCGATGCCTTTGTCCTTGTTTTGCTCAATCGTCTCGACCTGACCCTTGCGCACGCCGACCGACAGGCCATGGCCCTCGCTGATCTCCACCATCGCGTCCGACGCACCCTTGTCCTTCGCGAAGCGCAGCATGTCGGCTGCGATTTCTCTCAGCTGGTCCTGGGTGTGGGTGAAGATTTCCTTGTTCATCGGCATGACCTCTCGCGGCGGAATCTGACAGCGGATTAAAGCGGGTATCATAGCAGCCGTTCAGTTTTTCAATCGGCCGTCCATCATGCCCAATGCCAACCGCGGCTCCGTAGGATTCCAATCCAGCGAATTCGAGCAGCAATATGACCGCCCCTCCAAGTCGCAACTCAAGCGCGAGATGACTGCGTTGCAGAAGCTGGGGGAAACCCTGGTCGAAGCACCGCGCGACCGCGTGAAGAGAGTCCCTATGCCGGAAGATGTGCTCGACGCGATCCTCGAATGCCAGCAGATCACCGCGCACGAGGGCCGGCGTCGCCAGATGCAATTCGTCGGCAAGAAGATGCGCACGCTGACCGAAGACGAAGTAGCGGCCATCCAGAAAGCCGTCGACAGCTGGCGCGGCGCCTCCAAGTCCGAGACCGCCGTACTGCACCTGATCGAACGCCAGCGCGAACGCTTGCTGGCCGATGACGACGCACTGACTGATTTCCGCACGAAGCATCCCGAACTCGACATTCAGCACCTGCGCACGCTGATCCGCAACGCGCGCAAGGAGCAGGCCGAGAACAAGCCACCGAAGGCCTATCGCGAAATCTTTCAGATCCTGAAGTCGCTGCAGCCGACCGCCGCCGCTAAACACTCTGACGACGACCATGACGAAGAAGACGAGGACGCATCCTGACGAACTGATCATTGGTCTGGTGTCGGTCTCTGACCGTGCCTCGACCGGTGTCTATGAAGATCAGGGCGTACCGGCGCTGCGTGACTGGTTTACGCAAGCGCTGTCCAGCCCGTGGCAAATGGAGACGCGGCTGATTCCGGACGAGCGCGATCTGATCTCCGCCACCCTGATCGAGCTGGTCGACGAGATCGGCTGCGATCTGGTGCTGACCACCGGCGGCACCGGGCCCGCCAGGCGTGATGTGACGCCGGAGGCAACGCTGGCCGTTGCGAGCCGTGAGATGCCGGGCTTCGGCGAGCAGATGCGCCAGATCAGCCTGAAGTTTGTGCCGACCGCGATCCTGTCGCGTCAGGTTGCGGTGATTCGTGAGACGGCGGAGCATGCGGCGCTGATCATGAATCTGCCAGGCCAGCCGAAGTCGATCCGCGAAACGCTTGAAGGTCTCCGAGATGAATCCGGCAAGTCCGTCGTGTCCGGCATCTTCGCGGCCGTACCCTACTGCATCGACCTGATCGGTGGCCCTTACATCGAAACCAATGAAGCGGTCTGCAAGGCCTTCCGGCCGAAGTCTGCGATCCGCGCCAAGTAAGCCAAACAATGAGCACTCTGCCCCTGCTGGAAGCCTTCGAGGCACCCACCTCCGACAACCCGACAGCCGCCGTCATCTGGATGCATGGACTCGGCGCCGATGGTTTCGATTTCGCGCCGATCGTGAAGGAACTCGATCTGAATGGCTGCCCGGGGATTCGGTTCGTTTTCCCGCATGCGGAGACGATGCCGGTCACCATCAACAATGGTTATGTGATGCGTGCCTGGTACGACATCCTCGCCATGGATCTGGTCCGGCGCGAGGATGAAGCTGGTTTACGCGCATCGCAGCAGCGGATTGACGACCTGATCGCGCGTGAAATTGAGCGCGGCATCAAGCCGGAGCACATCGTGCTGGCCGGCTTCTCGCAAGGCTGCGCGATGACGCTGCAAACCGGTCTGCGCTATCCGCAGAAGCTGGCGGGTCTGCTGTGTCTGTCCGGCTACCTGCCGCTGGCCGACAAAATCGCGACCGAGCGCAGCAATGCGAATCAGCACACGCCGGTCTTCATGGCGCATGGACGCGGCGATGGTGTGGTCGTGATCGATCGTGCTGAAGCCTCGCGCGACCTGCTGAAGGGATTGGGTTATGACATCGAATGGCATGAGTATCTGATGCCGCATTCGGTATGTGCCGAAGAGCTTGACGACATCAGCCAGTGGCTGAAGCGGGTGCTGGCCACCGCCTGAGTGGTGTCAAGCTTCGGCGGGTCCCGGCCTGCGTCCCCTGTCCTGCCAGGGTTCAGTCAGTGCGCGGGCAAGCCGGGCGCGCTGCGTTTATCATGGCACTTCTTCCGCTCATCTGAGAAAAAGCCATGCGTCACCTTCTGTCATTCATTCTTCTGCTCACCGCTTTCGCTCCTGCTCACGCGGCAGGCGACCTCAACTGCACGATTGCCGGTGCGTCCGAAGTGAGCGCCGATGGCCAGCTGAATCCTCTGCAAGGCAAGAAGGACTACTACGAAACCGTGGCCGGCGCCGAATTCATCGTGCAGCGCGATACCGGCACCATGATGGGGCGCTTCGTCAGCAATACCGGTTACAAAATCACCGTCGTCGACCCGGGCTCGGCGACGGCTTCGTACAAAGTGCTGGCCGTACGCGGCAGCGGACGGGTGCAGAGCCAGTACTTCGAGGTCAGACTGCAGGACAAAGGCCATCACAAGCCTTTCGTGCTGGTCGCAGCGGAGGTGCTGCACGGATTCTGCACCCAATAAATCAGCGACCGGTGGTGACCGGCCCGCGCGTTTATTTCATTACTGGTCTATACTTCGCAGCTCAATAACCTCGCGCGTGCGCGGGTTCCCGCCATGGTTTCATCCCGTACGCTATCTACAATCTGAATTGCGAAGGACATCCACGTGTCTTACCTGGATACACTCAGTCACGTCATCACAGAACAACTTGAACCGATCGCCGCGTCGATCGACCAGGACGCCCGCTTCCCGCGTCCCGTCATCGATGCGATAGGTCAGTCGGGCCTGCTCGGCCTGATCAGCAGCAAGGACGTGGGTGGCATGGGCCTCGGTCTGGCTGAGGCCAGCCAGGTCGTCGCAACACTGGCGCAGACCTGCCCGTCGACTGCAATGGTAGTCTGCATGCACTACTGCGCGACCGCTGTGCTCGAGCAATTCGGCAGCAAGGATATCCGCAGCGCCATCGCGGCCGGCCGTCACCTGAGCACCCTCGCCTTCTCTGAACTCGAGTCTCGCAGTCATTTCTGGGCACCGGCCGGCACCGCTACGAAGCACGGCGATCAGATCGTGCTGAACGCGCGCAAGAGCTGGATCACGTCGGCATTCGAGGCCGATTCGTATGTATGGTCGAGCAAGCCGCTTGTCGCTGAAGGCGCGAGCAGCATCTGGGTCGTCGATGCGAAAGCCAAAGGTCTGACGCTGGCAGCACCTTTCGACGGCATGGGCATGCGCGGCAACGCGTCATCGCCGGTCAAGGCCAGCGAGGTAAGTATTCCCGCCACTCAGCAGCTCGGCGAGGACGGCAAGGGCTTTGACATCATGATGGGCGTGGTACTGCCGTGGTTCTCGACACTGAATGCGTCCTGCTCGGTCGGCACGATGGAAGGCAGTCTGTCGCGCGCGATCACGCATGTCAGCCAGACCCGACATCAGCATCTCGATACCTCGCTGGCTGATCTGCCAACCATACGCGCGTATCTGGCCAAGGCGCGTGTGAAGGCCGATATGGCTAACGCGCTGCTGCAGGATACGATCACCGCAATCGGTAGCGGCCGTGCCGACACCATGCTGCGGGTGCTCGAAGTCAAAGCCGCATGTGCCGAAGCCGCGCTGGACGTGACCGATACCGCGATGCGTGTCTGTGGCGGCGCTGCCTTCCGCAAAGAAGTGGGTGTCGAGCGTCTGTTCCGTGACGCGCGCGCTGCGCATGTGATGGCGCCGACCACCGATGTGCTGTACGACTTCATCGGCAAGGCCATTACCGGCCTCCCGCTGTTCTGACGCGCTTCTTAAGGATTATTCATGGCAAACAACACACTGGTTATGGGCGCGGTTGCCTATGCACCGAAGGTCGTCACGATCTGGGAAGGTTTCAAGGCCTGGTTTCGCGAACAGGGCCTTGAGTTCGATTTCATCCTGTATTCAAACTACGAGCGTCAGGTCGAAGACCAGTTCAACGGTACGCTGCATCTCGCGTGGAACTCGCCACTGGCGTGGGTACGTGCAGAGCGCATCGCGAAGGCGAAGGGCCTGCAGGTGTCCGCCATCGCGATGCGTGATACGGACTGCGACCTGAGCTCCGTTCTGGTGGCGCGTCGCGACAGAGGTATTGACAGTATCGATGCCTTGCGCGGCAAGACCATAGGCTTTGGCGCGATCGACTCACCGCAGGCCACGCTGATACCGCTTGATCACCTGCGTCAGGCGGGCCTCGTCCCGGGACAAGATTTCACCGTGAAGCACTACGATGTCCTCGGTGGCAAGCACGGTGACCATGTCGGTGGCGAGCTCGATGCGGCCAAGGCGCTGGTGCATGACAGAATCGATGCCGCATGGATGATCGATGGTAATCATCTCGCGTTCTCCTCGGATGGCACATTGCCCTCCGGTCAGACGAAAGTGATCGCACGCACAGACCCGTTCGACCACTGTAACTTCACGGTCAGCCCGGATGCGCCGGCTGAGCTGATTAAGCGTTTTACCGAACTGATCCTTGGCATGCGCTGGGAAGATCCCGCCGTGCGTCCGTTGCTGGAGCTTGAAGGCCTGCGCCAATGGAAGCTCGGGCGCACCTCCGGCTATGCGGCGCTGGAGCGCGCAGTCGACCATGAGAAATTTTATGACCACACTGGCCACATCATCGCCGCCGACTATCGCTATTGATGGCATCGGCCTCGATCAGGGGGCTCACCTGCTGATCAAGCGTGCGCTGGAAGCGGTCAGCGTCGGCGACACACTGCGCGTATCCGGTCGCTCGGCTGACTGGGAGATGCACCTGCTCGCATGGTGCCGCGCGAATGGTCACGCGGTGAACTTCGTCGGTGATCATGCGGATATCGTTCGCGGACCCTTCCAGCAGGGGCGCTGGGCCGGCGCAGTCAAAGGGGGTGATGCGGATCGCAGCGCGCCGCACGCGATCGCCGAGCATGCTGAGGCGCACTGGGGACTCGCCGCCCGCGGCGCAACGATCGAAGCCGGCAGTCCCGGTTTCGATTTCCGCTTCAGCGATAAGACAGAAATCTGGGCCGACACCGCTGCCGAACTTTACCGTCAGGCGCTCGCAGGCCAATGGGATCCCGAAGTCGCGATCGACTGGAACGCGATGCCAGACTTGCCGGTCGAGGTCGAAAACGCCGTCGTGCAGGTGATGACCTATCTGGTGGAGAATGAAAATGCGGCGCTGCTGGTGCCGGCGCGTCATCTGGGGCAGGTGCATCCGCATTTCCGTGAAGTGATGCAGCTGCTCGCTGTTCAGTGCGCGGACGAGGCGCGGCATGTCGAAGTGTTCACGCGGCGCGCGACGCTGAAGCGCGACAATCCTGCACTGTCTGGCGCCGGCGGACAGACATCGCTGAAGACCTTGTTCGAGGCTAGTGATTTCTCGACCAGCGCCTTCCTGCTGTCCGTGCTGGGCGAAGGCAGCTTCGTGAACCTGCTCAATTTTCTGCACGAGCACGGTCCGGATCCGCTGACGCGGCAAATTGCGAAGCTGGTCGCGCGGGATGAGGCGCGCCATGTCGCGTTCGGCATGGCCCACCTCGAGTACCGGCTGGCGGTCGATCCGGGTTATCAGTCAGCGCTGAAGGCAGCCATCGAGCAGCGCTATGACGCGCTGTCGGCCAGCGCGGGACTGAACGAGGAAGTGTTCGATGCGCTGATCCTGCTGGCCGCCGGCGCCACCGATGCGGCGTCGGTCAGTCGTGGCTTCGCGCGGGTGCAGAAACTGAAGCAGGAGATGGCGACCGGGCGCAAGGCAAGACTGGTGCGACTCGGATTTCCGGCGGACGAAGCGGAGCGTCTGTCAGGGCTTCACACGCGTAACTTCATGTGAACAGGGAGCGGCATCAGTGATGCTGCTCCATCCGCGACCCCGCCTTCGTATCATGCAGCTTCAGATACACCAGCAAGGACACGAAGATGCATCCTGTCGCATACCAGTAAAAGCCGCTTTCATTACCCGCTTGCTTGAATGCCAGCGCGATGGCATCCACCGAACCGCCAAAGACCGATACGGTCAGCGCATAAGGCAGGCCCACACCCAGTGCACGCACCGAGGTCGGAAACAATTCGGCCTTCACGATACCGGTGATCGCGGTGTAACCAGACACAATGACCCAGGCCACGCAGATCAGGCCGAACGCAACCCATGCGCTCTTCGTCTGTGACAGTAGCGTCAGCAGCGGATAGGTGCACAGTACACCCATCCCACCGAACCACAGCAGCAGCGGCTTGCGCCCGACACGATCCGACAGCGCGCCATACAGCGGCTGTAATAACAGCGCAACAATCAGATAACCGAGCACGACCGTGCTCACCTGCGTATCGTCGAGACCGACCGACAGCTTCAGAAACTTCTGCATATAGGTCGTATAGGTGTAGAAGGCACTGGTGCCGCCGATCGTGATGCCGATCACCAGCAGCAGCTCGCGCCAGTGCACGAACAGCTGACGCAATGAACCGGCAGCCATTCCCTGTGCCCTGGCCTGTCGGTAGTGTCCGGTCTCATGCATCTCACGCCGCATGAACAGCGCGTACAGCGACAACAGCGCACCGATCGCGAACGGAATGCGCCAGCCCCAGGCTTTGAGCTCATCGACCGTCAGGAAAAATTTCTGCAACACCAGCAGCAACAGAATCGCCGCCAGCTGACCGCCGATCAGCGTGGTGTACCAGACGCCCGAGTAAAAACCGCGCCGCGACGGCTCAGCCATCTCGGCCAGATAGGTCGCGCTGGCGCCATACTCACCGCCCTGACTCAGGCCCTGCAACAGGCGCGCGGCGACCAGCAGCGCGGTCGCCCAGGCGCCAATCTCCGCATGCGTCGGACTGATTGCGATCAGCAACGAGCCGAAGCACATCAGCAGCACGGATAGCAGCAGTGACACCCGGCGGCCATGATGGTCGGCGATCCAGCCGAACAGCAAGCCACCGAGCGGGCGAACGATGAAGGCTGCTGCAAAGACCGCGGCGGCCGACAACTGCTGCGCCACCGGATCGCCGGACGGGAAAAAAGCGGGCGCGAAGTACAACGCGAAAGCCGAATACGCATACACGTCATACCACTCGATCAGATTGCCGACCGAGCCCACCAGAATCGCCTTCACGCGCGATGCCGTGCCCGTGATCCTTGCTGTGTCCTGCCCGGCTGCAGTGGCCGCCATAGGGTCCATGAATCTGCCTGTCGCTAGAGTGAGGGGTTTCATGGCATCATAAACTGCAACAAAGCATCAACGGCGGCATGGATTCACGACCCGATGCCTAAGCGACAACAATGAAAAACAATCTGACGACCGCCGACGGCGAAACCTCTTTCAGCGTGCTGTTCCTCTGCATGGGTAATATCTGCCGCAGTCCGACCGCGCACGGCGTGTTCCGCGATAAAGTTCGCGCCGCCGGACTGGCCGATGTCATCAACGTCGAATCTGCCGGTACGCATAATTATCATCCGGGTGAACCGCCAGACCAGCGCAGCCAGCGTGCAGCAGCCCTGCGTGGCTACGATCTCTCAGATCTGCGCGCGCGCCAGATCAGCGATGATGATTTCGCGCGACACGACCTGCTGCTGGCGATGGACTGGGACAATCTCGCGCTGGCCGAGGAACACTGCCCTGCCGCACACCGTCGTAAGCTACGGCGCCTGACAGAATTCTGCCGTCATCATCAGGATGCCGTCGTGCCCGATCCCTATTACGGCGGCGATGCCGGATTCGCCCATGTATTGGACCTGATCGAAGATGCCTGCGATGGCCTGCTCGACCACCTGACACAGCGATTACCTGCGCAAACCCCGGCAGCGAACGGAGTACATCCATGAGTAAGATCACCAGCCTGCTTCTCGCCATTGCCGCGATCATTGTCCTGGCCGTCGCCGCGTCAGTGACCGGCCTGGTCACGTTCAACCTCGGCGGCAAGGCAAAACAGGGGAGTTACCAGAATAAGGGCGTGCTCGAAGTCGTCTGCGATGCGGAGATCAGCAAGCCCGGCGAACGTCTGGCGCCGCCGTTCGAGCTCACACGCTTGTCGTTGCCGGCGGTTTTCGATTTCGAGGAAAACACCGGTGCCTACCCCGGCGAGTACACGATCTCGATGAACCGCAAAGGCACACTGAAGGTCGATGGCGATCTGCTGGAAATTTATCGGCCGGCGATGTTCAAGCGGCATGGCGTGATCATCATCGGCGAGCATGTAACGCTAGACCGCCGTACCGGTGAGCTGAAGCAGTGGCTGGATCTGGACGGCGGCAAACGACTCGACCTGATCGTCGGCAGCTGCAAGCGCACCAACCACGCGCCGTTCTGATCACGCGCCGGGCCGCAGCGATTTCCACAGGCCGCGCGCAGCGCCATACACGCGTGGCCAGTCGGAGCGGACGCAGTTACGCAGCCGCTTGGTCAGCGTGCCATCATCCGCGTGCAGGATGACTTCGACGCGATTGAACTTCATGCGCTTCATGGACTGACCGGCGCGCACATTCCACTTGTAAGCATGCGACAGTGGCACATAGTGCGCCGTAAAGGAGCGCCGCGAATAATGCTCATCCAAGGTCGGCAGACTGCCATGGATCACCATTGAATTCCATAACAGCAGATCGCCCTGCCTCATGACCGGCGCCAGACAATCGAGCGGGCCGTTGCGCACAAATTCCGCCATGCTGGCCTTGTAAGTCGCTGAGTTCGGATCACCCTCCTCGCCCGGCACTGCTACCCGGTGACTGCGCGGCATGATGAAGAAGCGACCCGCGTCCGGGTGAATATCTTCGGCCGCAACCCACACGCCGATCATCTGTCCGTCATGACCAGAATCAATGTAATGCCCGTCACGATGCGCCCAGGTCGTCTGATTACCGTCGAAATACATGGTGTGAATGCAGCGACCCGGCTCACCGGTTAATGCGAGCAGTGCGCGCTGTATCGTCGGATGCGTCAGGATGTTCAGGCCCGCGCGGCGAAAGCCCGGATACTGTTTTACCGACAAATCCTGCAGGTTCATGATCGGATATTTCATGAAGCCGGCCGGTGTGTATTGATGGCGCTCGAACTTGCCCGATGCATGCCTTTCGAAAAATCCGAGGCGATCATGCAGCGCTTCACGCCGGAACGCATCGATGCCCGACTGGCATAGCCGTGCCGGTATCGCATGTCGAATCAGCACATAGCCTTCACTGTCGAACCACGCGCGGAATGCCTCCTGCTGCTCCGGCGGCGGGCACTGATCAACACCGTCCGCGCCGCGCGGACATGACAATACTTCAGAACGCGGCAGCACACCGATCGATGGTGGTGACGGTTCAAGTGTCGCGCGATCATGCACGTACACCGGCTTTTCTTTCATCTCCATAGTCAGCCCGGAATCAGTGAACCCGACCCAGTGTAGCCAGCGGCGATTCTCATCGATTGTCAGCGCACAAATGAGGCCTGCTCTGCAGACGCGGTCGCGCAGCTAAGCTGCCTGTGGCCTTTGCCACTACAATCGAAACATGACCATCACAAGCACCTCCATCGAACGAAGCACGCTATCGATCGCGCTGGCCGGCGCAGTTTCGCTGGCCGTCGCGATGGGCATCGGACGCTTTGCCTTCACGCCGCTGCTGCCGATGATGCTGGATGACGGGCTGATCGACATCAACGGCGCCAGCTGGCTGGCCAGCGCGAACTATCTCGGCTATCTGATCGGCGCGCTGCTGTGTACCTTCCAGCCATCGATCTGGGCACGCTGCGGGTGGCCGCCGCTGTCGGCATCAATGATGGTGAAGCTTGGCCTGTCACTGACGTCGGTGCTGACGGCAAGCATGGCAGTCGATATCTCTGCGAGCTGGGCGTCGCTGCGGCTGCTGACCGGCATCACCACCGCCGTGACCTTCGTGTACACCACCACCTGGTGCCTGGGTAATCTGGCGCGACTGAACCGGCCCTCGGCCGGCGGACTCATCTATATCGGCCCCGGCATCGGCATCGCCGGCAGTGGCCTGCTGGCCAGCCTGATGGTGCAACTTGAATGGCATTCGACATCGGGCTGGATCGCATTCGGCGTGCTGGCGATACTGGCCACGCTGGGCGTAGGGATGATCTTTCGCGACGACCGGGGCCTGCAACCGACGGGCGGCGTGCAGGCAGCAGCAGCGGCACCCGGCGGCACCCTGACTGAAAAAGCCACCCTGACCTTGGCGTATGGACTGGCCGGCTTCGGTTACATCATCACCGCAACTTTCCTGCCGGTGATGGCGCGCGCCGCGTTACCGGGCTCGGTGTGGCTTGATCTGTTCTGGCCGCTGCTGGGACTCGCGGTGGCCTGCGGCGCATGGCTCGCTTCGCGCGTGCCGTCGCAGACGGATCAGCGGCTGTTGCTGCTGGCGTGCTACCTGATACAGGCGCTGGGTGTGGTGATCGTGAACTGGCTGCCGACCCTGACCGGCTTCGCGCTGGGCAGCGTGCTGGTTGGCTTGCCGTTTACCGCCATTACCTTCTTCGTGATGCAACTCGGACGCCGGCTGCATCCGGCATCGGCGCCCACCATTATCGGGCTCTTGTCAGGCGCGTTCGCGATCGGGCAAATCATCGGCCCGCCGGTGGCGGCGGCGATGCTCGCGCAGGCGCCCGATACCGCGACCGGATTCGCATGGGCGATCAATCTGGCGGCCGCAACGCTGCTGATCGGCGCGGGCCTCTACGGCTGGATGATGAAACGCTTCACCGCGAATTGAATCACTTCGCCAGCGGCGGCTCGTTGTACAGCACCGTGATGCTGATTCGCCGGTTGCGCGGGTCCGCCGGGTTCTGCGTATTGAACGGCGCGGTATCAGCGACACCCTCGATGCGCGTGATGCGCCCCTTGACGATACCGCCGGCTTCCAGCATGCGGCGCGTCGCTTCGGAACGCTCGATCGACAGTGACCAGTTAGTGCGGTCGCTGCCATCCGGGAAAGGTGTGCTGTCGGTGTGCCCCTTGACCGCGAGCTTATTGGGCATGTTCGCCAGTGACTTAGTCACTTCATTGATCAGTTGCTGCGCGCGTTTGTCCATGCTCGCATTGCCGCTGCCGAACATCGAGAAATTCGCCTTGTCGATGATATCGATGCGCAAGCCATCCTTTTCCCGGGTGAACTGCACCTGATTCTTCAGATCCGACAGCTGCCGGCTCATCGACAGATTCTCGCTGATCTCCTGCTCAAGCTTGTCGAGTTTCTCGCGCTCGGCCTGCTCGGCGATCTTCTGCTTCTCTTCTTCGGTCAGGTTCTTGCCGTATTTCGGGTTTGGCTTGTCATCCGGCGAGGTGCCGCGGTCTTCCCCCTGACCGCCTTCGCTCTTCGGCGTCACACGCTCAATCAGCGCGTGCTGTTTCGGGTCGGTCGGCATGCTCTCGGGATCGATGATGGAGCGACCGCCGAACATGCCATTCGAACCGGATGTCTCGCCCATGCCGGAGGCCTTCAGATCGGTCGGCTGGAAATATTCGGCAATACCTGCGCGCTGGTCTTCCGGCGTCGCGCCGAGCAACCACATCAGCAGGAAGAACGCCATCATCGCCGTCATCATGTCGGCCAGCGCAATCTTCCAGGCGCCGCCATGCGCGCCGGCATGCGCGTCCTCCTCGACCTTACGCCAGATGATCGGGGGTTCGGGCGGTGCCGCGTCTTCGGCCGGCGCGCCTTCGGCGCCCGTTTCCGGCGGTACCGCTTCGTCTTCGGGTTTTTTCTCTTCGTCTGCCATGTTCGGAAATCGGGGTCGGTGCGCCGTTCTGCGCCGTTGCAGGCTTGCGGCCAATGAATCAAGTATCGACCGCAGTCACTACGGCTGTAGGCTTGTTTGCGGAAATATAAATGAAATAGGGGGTGACGTCGACGCGCGCGGACATCACCACCGAAAAACGATATTTATTTGAAAACAAAGAGTGGCGTAACAAATCGCCTCACGGCCGTCCGCAAGCCGACGCCGCATATCACTTCCCGCTTGTCTCGGCGACGTAAGCAATACGATAAATCGCACCGGCATAATCGTCCGACACCAGCAGCGATCCATCGGGCAGGTTCTGCACGTCGACCGGACGGCCGAGGAATTCATTCGTCGTGGTCAGCCAGCCTTCAGCGAAAACCTCGGGCTTGCCCGCCGTGCCATCGGACCGGAGCGGCGTGAACATCACGCGCGCGCCGACCGGCGTCGAGCGATTCCATGAACCATGCTGTGCGGAGAAGATACCGTTGCGATAGCGCTCGGGGAACATCGCGCCGCGATAAAAGCTCATGCCGAGATCCGCCGCATGCGGTGTCATTTCCGCCTGCGGGAAAACCACATTGGACGGCGGCGTGTCGTCTTTGTATTCATTGGTGCGCACCCGACCGCCGCCGTACCACGGAAAACCGAAATCCTGACCTTTCTGCGTGAGCCGGTTCAGTTCGCCGGGCGGCAGATCATCGCCCATGCCATCGACCTGATTGTCGGTGAACCAGAGCGTCTTGTCCTTCGGGCTGAAGTCCAGGCCGATGGAATTGCGAACACCGGTAGCGACAAGCTCGCGGTTCTTACCATCGCGATCCATGCGCACGATGCCCATGATGCCGGTCCGCCGGTACAGATCGAGTTTTTCCTTTGGTGGCACGTTAAAGGGCTGACCCATCGTGATGTACAACTTGTTATCCGGACCGATACGACAGGCGCGTGCGCCGTGGTTGAAGCTTTCCTCATCGGCCGGTATCAGCTGTCCCTGCGGCACGATCTGACCGACCGCAACATCCCCACCCTCGTAAAAGAATTCGGCTGCCGGGAACATCAGTACGCGGTTCTGCTCGACTGTGAACAGGAATCCATCCGGAGAGAAGCAAACGCCGTTTGGTACCCGGAAATCGATCCCCGGCGCGAACACCTTGACCTCATCGGCCACCCGCGTATGCGTTCGGTCCGTCACGGCCCACACCCGATTCTTACGGGTGCCGACAAAGACAATACCGGTTGACGGACCGATCGCCATATCGCGCGCATCGGGCACGATCGCGTAAAGATCAATCCTGAAGCCGGCTGGCAGCCTGATTCTCTGCAAATTACGGCGTAACGCATCGGCGCGCGCGCCCGACTGCGGCACGGTCTCCAGCGTCATCGGGCCGCCGGTGGAGCGGAAGGACTCGAGCTTTTGCAGCGTACTGTCCGACTTACCCTGCGCGACCGCGACTGACATGCCTGCAAACAGCAGTATGGCGATCGATATGCGCGAACGACCCATCTTGCTCTCCTGAATGTAGCGACGCGGATATGCGGCATCAGGCATTCGACGTGCGAAGCCTGACTCTGTTTGGACAGGTAACGCGATCTGCAAGCTCCTGCCTTTGCGCCGCTTCAATCGGCGATGCAGCCGTTTGCCTGCTGAAAAGACCCGCCGCCGGCCGGGGAAATGCCAGCGAAATAGAGATAGAATCTGGATCATAGTCAACACGTGGCGCGCCTCAGCCGCCCTCTGCGTGAGCCTGATGTCCAACTCTACCGACAAAAAAACCGCTGTCGCGCCCTGGCGCGCACCACTGCGACTCTGGAGCCTCACTGCGCTGCTGGGATGCGCGGTGATGTGGCTGGTCATGGATATCGCGCTCAATCACAGCCGGGATACCTGGCTAGACCAGGGCCGTGAACGCGTCGCGTCGCTGGCGTCCAGCTACCGCAGCCATGTGGAGGACGCGATTGACCAGATCGACCAGATGTCCTGGTTCATTGCCTTCCTGCACGACCAGGGCATGTCACCCGAGGTGATGCAGCAATTGCTCGAAAAGCTGCCGGTACGCTCGCCCTACAGTCCGCTGTATGTCGATGCCTCGGGCAGGGTGATCGCTGCGCGAAAGACGCCGTCAACCGGACTCACGGTCGCAGACACGCAATTCTTTCGCCACCATCAGTCAACGACATCGCTGGACCTGCACATCAATCCCGTTGAAAAAGGTGTCGGACGTCTGGCGGGACGCAAGGTGGTCCGGCTGACGCGCCGGATCAATGACCGTTACGGTAATTTTGATGGCGTCGTGTCAATCTCGCTGCTGCCGGAAGACCTGCTGAAATTCGGCGGTGAGATCGAGCTGGCTGATGGCGACAGCCTCGGACTGCGCTTCCTGGATGGCGAATGGCTGGTGAAGCGCGTCGTGGGCTCGAAACGTCAGACCGGCGAACAAATGGATGACATGCGGGTCACGGTCGGCGATCAGATTTTCTATGGCACCGTTGATGACCGAGCCGCGCTGCTGGGCTGGTCGAAGCTGCAGTTCCATCCGCTGCAGACCTTCGTCGGCATCGACCAGTCGAATGCGCTGCGCCTGCATGCCGAAACCGAGCAGGCCTACCGTTTCAATCGCTATGCGGGCATGGTGCTGATCATCGCGATTTGCAGCGCTCTGGGCTGGCTGCAGTGGCGACGCAATGTGCGACAGATGCGTGAGCAGCGAGTAAGAAATACCTTCCGCATTGCCGTCGACGGCGCGCGCGAGGAGCTCTACATGGTGTCGGTCCAGACGCCGCAAAACCGGGCGCGCCGCCTGTACCGTATCGAGGACTGCAACGGTCAGGCCGCGCGCATGGCCGGCAGCACGCGCGAGCAGCTGATCGGGCGCTCGCTGGATGACATCTTGCTGACCGACGAACGTCAGGACATGAAAGCCTTTCTCGGCAAGGCGCTGGAGCAGGATTTCGCTGAAGCTGAAATCTGGCTGCAGCGCGGTGACAAACGTCGCTGGTATCACTGCCGTGCAGTGCGCGCTGAACTCGGGCTGGCGGTTACCCTGCGCGATATCACCGACCTGAAAGACAAAGAGCAGCAGCTGAGGGACCTCGCGCTGACGGATGCACTGACACGTCTGCCGAACCGACGTTGGATGCAGCAGCAGCTGCCGCAGATGATCGAGGACAGTAGCCGTCAGCAATCCCGCTTCGCGGTGCTGTTCATCGACCTCGATAACTTCAAGGTGATCAATGACACGCTGGGTCATCAGGCGGGTGACGAATTCCTGCGTACGGTCGCCGACAGGTTGCGTGAATCCGTGCGCAAACAAGACCAGGTGCTGAGGCTGGGTGGCGACGAGTTCATGATCCTGCTCAGGGACATCGACAACACCGACATCGCGCTGGAAGTCGGCGCTCACCTGCTACACAAGCTGCGCTCGGTCGATCCCTTGCACGGGGACACGGGTCTGCGCGCGCGCGCATCCATCGGACTGGCCTTCTATCCGGACGATGCCGATGACGCAGAATCACTGGTACAGGCCGCCGATATCGCGATGTATGAATCGAAGCGGGCTGGCAAGGATCGCGTGACCCGCTACACCGCCGACATGCACCGTCAACTTGCTGATCGCGCTGCGCTCGAAAGCGCACTCGGCAATGCGGTCGCCGGAGAACAGCTGGCACTTTATCTTCAGCCGCGCGCATTGACCGACAGCGGCAAGCTGGCAGGCTTCGAAGCGCTGCTGCGCTGGCATCATCCGCAGCTCGGGCTGATCGCGCCGCATCGCTTCATTCCGCTGGCCGAGGAAAGTCAGCTGATCGTCGAGATCGGCAATTGGGTAGCTGAGCGTGCCTGCATGATCATTGCCGGCTGGCGCGAGCGCGGCCTCACGGTCTACCCGATCTCGATCAATGTGTCCCCCAAGCAGCTGTTGGGGAGCGATTTCCGCCAGCACCTGACGCGCTGTCTGGAGCATTACGGCGTCCGCCCCGGAGAGCTGGCGCTGGAACTAACCGAGTCCACCATGATCGGTGATGACCTGGCCGTGCAGAAAGAACTCGCATTACTCGAGGCGAGCGGTCTGCGTTTGATGATTGATGACTTTGGCACCGGCTACTCATCGCTGGCGCTATTGCACCGGCTGAATGTGGATGTACTGAAAATCGACCAGTCTTTTGTGCAGAATCTCGGGCCCGGCAGCGACAGCTTCTTGTTGTGTCAGGCAATGATCCAGCTTGCGCAATCCTTGGGCATTGAAACCGTGGCCGAAGGCGTCGAGACACAACAACAGCTGAAACTGCTGCGCATGATGGGCTGCGATGAAATTCAGGGCTATCTGGCGTCGCCACCGGTACCGGCAAAGATGGTCGAAAGCTGGCTGCAAGGTGTGCAGTTCTTCGACGCATCATCGGCGGCCGACGCACAGAACCAAGCCGCTGAAGCAAGCTAAAATACACGTTTCCAATACCGCACTGATCTACGATGAAATATCTGCACACCATGGTTCGTATCAGCGATCCGGAAGCCTCGCTGAAGTTCTACCGCGATGCGCTCGGGCTCGAGGTAACGCGTCAAAACGACTATCCGTCCGGCCGTTTCTCGCTGATCTATCTCGCTGCGCCCGGTGATTATGAGGCCGAGCTCGAGCTCACCCACAACTGGGATCCGGAAGCGCTTGGTGGCGCACGCAACTTCGGCCATGTCGCGTATGCAGTCGATGATATCTATGCCGCCTGCGAGCGGCTGCAGTCGCATGGCGTGACGATCCTGCGTCCGCCGCGCGACGGTCGCATGGCCTTCGTGCGTTCGCCCGACAATATCTCTGTCGAGCTGCTGCAACGCGGCGGCGCCTTGCCGCCGGCCGAGCCCTGGGCCTCGATGCCTAACATTGGTGAATGGTAAAGCACGGGGTCCGGTGAGCAAGGGCGGACGCCATCACGTTTACGTGATCGAGCTGGATGCGGACGTCCTCTACGAGCCGAAGTTCAGAAAAGCGAATCCCGATTACGTGAGCGGCAAACCCTGCGTGTACGTCGGTATGACCGGGCTCGATCCTGATCTGCGCTTCGATCGTCACAAGGCTGGCATCCAAGCCAACAAGTATGTGCAGGCGTTCGGGCTGCGACTGCTGCCCGAACTGTATGAGCAGCACAATCCCATGCCTTACGGCGACGCGAAGTACATGGAAGTCGATCTCGCGATACGGCTGCGGGAGGCCGGGTTTGGGGTGTGGCAGGCTTAAGATGAAAGGTGGGTTTCGCCTTTGGCGCTACCCACCAAGCGCTACCTAAAAAATGCTTACCGACTCGACGGAAAAGCAAACACCGCACCCTCACGCACACCGGCCGAGGGCCAGCGCTGCGTGATGGCCTTGCGGCGGGTGTAAAAGCGCACGGCATCAGGACCATAGGCATGCAGATCGCCGAACAGTGAGCGCTTCCAGCCGCCGAATGAGTGATACGCGACCGGCACCGGCAACGGCACATTCACACCGACCATGCCCACCTGAATATTGTCGGTGAAGTAGCGAGCCGCCTCGCCATCGCGCGTGAAGATGCAGGTGCCATTGCCGTACTCATGCGCGTCGATCAGATCCATGCCTTCCTGCAGCGATGCCACGCGTACGATGCCGAGCACCGGTCCGAAGATCTCTTCCTGATAAATCGTCATGCCCGGCTTCACCTGATCGAACAGGCAGGGGCCGAGGAAGTAGCCGTCCTCGTGTCCAGCCACCTTCACGCCGCGCCCGTCGACCACCAGCATCGCCCCTTCGGTGACACCGGTATCCACATAGGCTTTCACTTTTTCAAAGTGCGCCTTCGTGACCAGCGGTCCCATGTCGCTGGCCGCATCGGTGCCCGGACCGACACGCATCTTCGCAATTTCGGCCTTCAGACCGTCAATCATTCTGTCGGCGGTATCATCGCCAACCGCCACGATCAGCGGCACCGCCATACAGCGCTCGCCACAGGAGCCGTAAGCTGCGCCCATCATCGCGTTGACTGCATTCGGTATATCCGCATCAGGCATCACGATCGCATGATTCTTCGCGCCACCCAGCGCCTGTACCCGCTTTCCATTCGCACTGCCGGCAGCGTAAATTGCCTGCGCGATTGGTGTCGAGCCGACGAAGGACACGGCCTGCACGCGGGCATCGGCCAGCAAGGCGTCCACTGCCTCTTTGTCACCATTGACCACGTTCAGCACGCCCGGTGGCAAACCGGCCTCCAAAGCAAGTTCAGCGATCAGCAGCGTGGAGGACGGATCACGCTCGGACGGCTTCAGCACAAAGGTATTGCCGCAGGCGATGGCCATGGGCCACATCCACAGCGGTACCATCGCCGGAAAATTAAACGGCGTGATGCCGGCCGTCACACCGAGTGGCTGGAACTCACTCCATGCATCGATACCGGGCGCGACGTTCTTGCTGTGCTCACCTTTGAGCAGCTCGGGCACATAGCTCGCGTATTCCACATTCTCAATGCCGCGCTGCAGCTCGCCCATTGCATCGGCGAGTACCTTGCCATGCTCTTCCGTGATCAGCGCACAAATCCTGTCGGCGTTTTGTTCAAGCAGCGATTTCAGCTTGCTCATCACGCGCGCGCGTTTCAGCGGTGGTGTCGCACGCCACGCGGGATAGGCTTGCTGTGCCGACGCGATGGCTTTCTCCACCGTCGCGGTGTCCGCCAGTTGCAGCGTGCGGATCGCGGCGCCGGTTGCCGGGTTAAAAACGGATTGGGTACGGGTGCCGCCCGGGGTGGATTGGCCGTGAATCAGATGTCCGATGGTTTGCATTGCAGCTTTTCTTGTTAGTGAATCTCGTTAAAGGTCTCGCCCAGCGCATTGATGAGGCTGTCAATCTCTGCGACCGTCGCAATGAACGGCGGCGCTAATTGTAGGGTGTCGCCGCTATAGCGTACGTAGAAACCCTTCTTCCACATCGCCATCGCGGCCTCATACGGACGTTTGGCCGGTTCGCCGGGCACAGCAGCCAGCGTGAAGCCAGCTGCGAGTCCGAAGTTGCGGATATCCGTCACATGTTTTGCGCCTTTCAGCGAATGCACTGCACTTTCGAATGCCGGCGCCAGCGCGTTCACGCGTTCGACCGCATGATCCTTCTGCAACAGATCGAGCGTTGCCATCGCGGCCGCGCAGGCAACCGGGTGCGCCGAATACGTATAACCGTGCGGGAACTCCAGCAGATAGTCCGGACCGCCATTCTGCATGAAGGTGTCGTAGATAAGCTTTTTTGCGACCACCGCGCCGAGCGGCTGTACGCCGTTCGTGATCTGCTTCGCGCAGTTCAGAATATCGGGCGTGACGCCGAAGGCCGCAGCGCCGGTCCACGCGCCGGAGCGCCCGAAACCGGTGATCACCTCGTCGAAGATCAGCAGAATGTCATGCCGGTCACAGATTTCGCGCAGCCGCTGCAGATAACCGACCGGCGGAATGATCACGCCGGCCGAACCGGAAAACGGCTCGACGATCACGGCCGCGATGTTCGATGCATCATGCAGGCTGATCAGGCGCAGCAGCTCATCGGCCAGTTCCGCGCCCTGCGCTGGCATGCCGCGCGAGAATGCATTCTTCTCCAGCATCGTGTGCGGCAGGTGATCGGCCTCGACGCCCTGTCCGAACAGTTTGCGGTTGCCGACGATGCCGCCGACCGAGATGCCGCCGAAGTTCACGCCGTGATAGCCCTTCTCGCGCCCGATGAAGCGCGTCTTCGACGCCTGCCCCTTCATCCGCCAGTACGCACGCGCCATCTTCATCGCGGTATCGGCCGACTCGGAACCGGAGCCGGTGAAGAACACATAGTCCAGACCGGCGGGAAGGAAGTCCTTCATCCGGTTAACCAGCGCGAATGACAGCGGATGACCAAACTGGAACGCGGGCGAGTAATCGAGCTTGGCCATCTGCCGGCTGACCGCCTCAATCAGTTCCGGCCGCCGGTGACCGAGCCCGGTGCACCACAAGCCCGACATGCCGTCGAAGATCCTGCGGCCGTCAGCATCGGTGTAGTACGCGCCATCTGCCTCGACGATCAGACGCGGGTTGGCCTTGAATTCGCGGTTGCCGGTATAGGGCATCCAGTGCGACTCGAGCCAGTCCGCGTCAGTGCGGACCGCGCTATCGGTCAGGGGCTTCGGGGCTGGCATGTTCATGCACATCGTTCCTGGGTGAGATCTCGCCGGCGATCCGGACGGGACCGGATCGCAGCCTCAATTATCCATGTTTGGCTACCGACCCAGTGCTCAGGAAAATCAGCTTTTCTGACTACCCGGCCGGTAACGACGCTGCGGCCAATGAAACGCGGCCAGTGAACGGCTTTGGAAAGGAACCCGGAACATAGTTTCTGTACTCACAGAAAGTTTTGACATTCTGATTTTTTGTGAGTACATTAAATATGTTCGAATTTAGCTTCGATCCAGCGAAAAGCGAACGAAACTTGATGATTCGAGGCTTATCCTTTTTGTTAGCCAGTCAATTCGATTGGCCGCATGCATTGATCGAGGAAGATCGCCGTTTCGACTACGGGGAAAGCCGCTACCGGGCATTGGGAATGATTTCAGAACGCTTGCACCAGATCGTGTTCACACCAAGAGGTAGGAAGGTACATATCATCAGCCTGCGAAAGGCAAACGCAAGAGAGGTAAAACACTATGCACAGAAAACAGAGAAAGCTAATGATCAGGAAGCCTGATCCTGAACTCATCGATGACGAGAATCCGGAGTGGACAGAGGAAGACTTTGCACGTGCTCGACCGGCACGCGAGGTATTGCCTGAAATCTTCGGCGAAGAGATCGCCAGGGAGATGCTCAAGCCACGTGGCCGGCCGCCGCTGGACAACCCGAAAGAGCGAATCAATATCCGGCTCTCGCATGAAGTGGTACACCACTTCAAGGAGAGCGGGCCAGGCTGGCAGTCCCGAATCGATTCGGTCTTGGTGGATTTTGTAAAACGCGAGATCAGACGGCAAAAGCGGCAGTGACGGGGGCGATCACACCCTCACATCCACCGTCCCGCCGGTAATCATCGAGTGACGATCGTCATGGTCGCGCTTCACGCGCGAAGGGAGCGCGTACAACTCATGCACTGTCCTCTGCGGCGTGACCGGCTCCCTTGATGACGGGGCAGCTGTTTCCCGAGCAGGCTGGTTTGCGACCACCGCCGGCCTGGCAGTGACCGCGCTGCGCCCCTCCACCTGACGCCGCTCGACCGCAGCGGCCTTCGACCGGTCTTCCGAACGCTCACGCATCGCCTCGTGCAGCGCGGGCGCGGCGGTATTCTTCCGGTAGGTGGTGAGTCCCGGATCGCGCCGCTGGTACTGGTCAGATGAGGTGCCTATGTAGGGCATGGAAGCACTCCTTGGATACCGGGATTATCGGTCAAACCGTCTTTCCGTAACAGCGGTAATTATTGTGCGGGACGGCAGGGAAGTTCTGCGCGCTGCCTTATAATCAAGGCACTGGTTTCCATTATCAATCCTGCATCACTACCCCGGAGGATGACATGCACATCCTTTCGCTTTCCGATATCAAGCTGCTCATCGACCTGTTCGAGGCCAAAGGCGTGGTGGCCGATGCGGGCGGGCGCGAGCATCAGATATCGAGTCTGATCAAGATGGGTTATCTGCGCCCGTTAAGCGGTGTCTACGTGCTGACCGAGCTCGGCGAAAAGACAGCGCGCTCGCTCGCCATGCGCAAGTTCGTACCCAGTATGATGCTGCCGGCTTCGGAGGCTGCGGCGGGCGCTTCTGAGATGCCAACCGCGATCGCAGCCGATGCCAGCGCCGACGCTGCACCCGAAACAACGGCCGAAGAATCGCCGGCATCACCGACGCTGGAAGAGGCCTGATCGCCACCCGGGCGTCGGCCAGCGGCTGCGGCGGTATCGCAGGCTAGCGCCGGCGATACGTCAGGTGATACAGCAGCGGCAGGACCAGCAGGGTCAGCACGGTGGATGACAAGATGCCGCCGATCACCACCGTCGCCAGCGGTCGCTGCACTTCGGCGCCCGTGCCAGTCGCAATCGCCATCGGTAAAAAGCCGAGCGATGCCACCAGCGCCGTCATCAACACCGGGCGCAGCCGTGTCAGTGTGCCTTCGTGCACCGCATCATCCAGACTGTGACCCTGTTCGACCAGACTGCGGATAAAACTAATTAGCACCAGTCCGTTCAATACAGCCACCCCTGACAACGCAATGAATCCGACCGCCGCCGAAATCGACAGCGGTATGCCACGCAACCACAAAGCCAGCACGCCGCCAGTCAGCGCGAACGGAATACCGGTGAATACCAGCAGGCCATCCTTCAGATTACCGAACATCGCATAAAGCAGAACGAACACCAGGAACAGCGCTGCCGGCACCACCACCTGCAGCCGCTTCGCTGCAGATTGCAGATTTTCGAAGGTGCCGCCCCAGCTCATCCAGTAGCCGGTCGGCAGCGGCAGGTCGGCCAGTGAACGCTCGGCATCAGCCGCGAAAGAGCCCACATCGCGACCGCGTACGTTCGCCGTCACGACAACGCGACGCTTGCCGTTTTCACGGCTGATCTGATTCGGTCCCGGCGCCAGATGCAAATCGGCGACTTCAGATAACTGGATGAAGCCACCGCGTCCGTTCGAACTGTTCGCCGGCAAATGAATCGGCAGCCGCCGCATCGCATCCATATCGGTACGCAGCGTGTCGGGCAGGCGAACCACGATGTCGAAACGACGATCACCTTCAAACAGCGTACCGCTGCGGCTGCCGCCAATCGCTGCCGAGACCACCTCCTGGATATCGGTGACGTTCAGGCCGTAGCGCGCCGCCTTTTGCCGGTCAATCACCACCGACAGCATCGGCAGGCCCGTGGTCTGCTCGACCTTCACCTCAGCGGCGCCATCAACCCGCTCAATTCTGGCGGCGATCTCTTCGCCGAGTGCGTGCAACCGGTCCATGTCGTCGCCGAAGATCTTCACGGCCACATCGCTGCGCACGCCAGAAATCAACTCGTTAAAACGTAATTGGATCGGTTGTGAGAAATCATAGTTATTACCGGGGATCTTCCATACGGTGTCACTGATCGCCTGCAGCAATTCATCCCGTGTCTTGCGCGGTTCGGGCCACTGCTCGACAGGCTTTAACATGATGTAGCCATCGGAAAGACTCGGCGGCATCGGGTCGGTCGCAATCTCGGCAGTCCCGATGCGGGTGAACATGCGCTCGATCTCGGGGAATTTTTCTTTCAGCGTCAGCTCGATCTGCTTTTGCATCTCGACCGCCTGGGTGAGACTCACGCCGGGTGCGCGTATGGTCTGCACGGCGAAGTCGCCCTCGTTCAGGTTGGGATTGAACTCGCTGCCGAGACGCGTCAGCAGCAAGCCACACAACACCACCAGTACGGCGGCCACCGTCAGCACCAGCGACTTCTGCTGCCATACCCTGTCATACAGTGGCAGGTAGTGCTGCTTCGCTGCTCGCATCAGACCATTTTCTTTTTCTTCCACCGGCCCGTTGACGAACAGGGCAACCGCGGCCGGCACAAAGGTCACCGACAAGATCATTGCACCCAGCAGCGCAGCGACCACGGTGAATGCCATCGGATGGAACATCTTGCCTTCCACGCCGGACAGCGCAAAGATCGGCAGATACACCACCATGATGATGAACTGCCCGAACAGCAGCGGCCGGCGCGATTCGCGCGCTGCCTCAAAGACTTCATCGAAACGCTCGTCGCGCGTCAGCATCCTGCCCTTCTCGTGCTGCGCCTGCGCGAGTCTTCGTATGCAGTTCTCGACGATCACCACCGCACCATCGACAATGATGCCGAAATCGAGCGCCCCCAGACTCATCAGATTCGCACTGACCTTGTACTGCACCATACCGGTCAGCGTGAACAGCATCGCCAGCGGGATTACCGCCGCAGTGATGATCGCTGCGCGCAGATTGCCGAGGAAGAAAAACAGTACTGCAATCACCAGTACCGCGCCTTCGAGCAGATTCTTCTGCACGGTGGCAATGGCCTTATCGACCAGGATGGTGCGATCGTAGACGGTGACCGCGTGCACGCCCTTGGGCAGGTTGCGGTTAATCTCCTGCATCTTGCGGTCAACCGCCTGGGACACATTGCGGCTGTTTTGCCCGATCAGCATAAATACCGTGCCCAGCACAGTCTCGCGGCCATTCAGCGTGACGGCGCCGGTGCGCAGTTCACGGCCGATGCCGACCTCAGCCACATCGCGCACACGCACCGGCATACCGGCTGCGTTCTTCACAATCACGTCACGGATATCATCCACGGTCTTCAGCTGCCCGGGCACGCGCACCAGATACTGCTCGCCGCGCTTTTCGATATAACCAGCACCGGCGTTCTGATTGTTGCGATCAATCGCGCCGACCAGCTCGGCCATCGACACGCCGACTGAGGCCAGCCGTTCCGGATGCGGCGCGACCTGGTATTCCTTCACATAGCCACCGATCGAATTGATGTCAGTCACGCCCGGCACATTACGCAGCTGCGGCTTGATCACCCAATCCTGAATCTCGCGCAGATCGGTATCGGTATACGGTGTACCATCCGGCCGCTTCGCTTCCTTGTCGGCCTCCACGGTCCACAGATAGATTTCGCCGAGGCCGGTCGCAATCGGTCCTAGCGATGGTGTCAGACCGGCCGGCAGTCGCTCGCGCGATTGGGCGATGCGCTCACCCACCAGCTGACGCGCGAAGAAAATATCCGTGCTTTCATCGAAGATCACCGTGACCTGCGACAGGCCATAGCGCGACAGCGAGCGCGTCTGCTGTAACCCCGGCAGGCCGGCCATCACGGTTTCAACCGGGAAGGTAATCCGCTGCTCGGTCTCCAGCGGCGAGTAGCCAGGCGCATAAGTATTGATCTGCACCTGCACATTGGTAATGTCAGGCACGGCGTCGATCGGCAGACGCAGGTAGCTGTAAATACCGACTGCGGCCAGCATGACAGCCGCAAACATGACCAGCACGCGCTGCGCTATCGAAAATCGGATCAGCTTTTCAAACATGGCGCGCTCCGGTCACTGACCGTCTTCCGAAGCCTGCTTCGCCAGCTCGGACTTGATCACGTAGCTATTCTTCGCCGCATACCGGGTTCCCGGTGGCAGACCCTGCGCGATCTCGGCATGTACGCCGTCAGTGCGGCCGGTCGCGACCGGATGCGCGACGAAGCCCTTGCCGTCACGAATAAAAATCACCTGCTGCGTACCGAGCGATTGCAACGCATCAGTCTTCACCGCGACCGGCACTTCCACATCCGTCGCCTTCACCGCTACATTCACGAACAGACCCGGGCGCCAGGTACGCTTAGGATTGGTAACGACGATGCGCGCTCTGGCCATCCGTGTTTGCTCCCCGACCAGCGCGCCGATGAATGCAACCGTTCCGGTTGTCTGCGCATCGAATGCAGCAGCACGCACGGTCACCTGATCGCCCACACTCAGCAGCGGCAGGTCTTTCGCTGGTAGCTGAACTTCAACCCACACCGTACTGAGATCCGCGATGGTAAAGATGGCTGTATCTTCCTTGACGGCCTCGCCGATCGACAGATTGCGCTCGACCACCAGCCCGTCATAGGGCGCCACGAGTTCGAAGCGATTCAGGTCCTTGCCGCTGCCGGACACGCCGACAGCCCGCAGCTTCTGCAGCGCATTGTCACGCTCGATCTGCGCTTCCTCGACCGCGTGCTGTGCGTCGAGATAATCCCGTTCGGCGCTGATTTTCTGTTCCCATAGTCGCTTCTCGCGCTCGTACACGCCGCGCATATGCTCCAGTCTGCGCTCCGCAGTTTGTAACGCGCTGCGCTGCTCGGAGATCAGCTGACTGGAAAAAATCGCCAGTAACTGGCCTTTCTTCACTGACTGTCCGGTAGCCACCAGTACCTGTTCCGCAATGCCCGCTACACGCGGCACGACGTGCACGGTACGGTCGTCATTCATCTGTACTTCGCCCGGAAACTGCACTGCCGACACGATGCGCGCCGGGCCGGCGGCCTCGACCGAAATACCGGCGGCCTTCGCCTGCGCATCATCCATGTCGACACGGCTTATCATCGCCGCAGTCGCTGCCGGTTGCGCCGATGCCGCAGGCTTTCTGTCGCCATCATCGCCGGCCGCTGAGGGCTGCTTGCGGTCCATGACCAGAATCAGGGCGCCAAGAATGACGCCAATAACGACGACCGCGACGATCGCCACCAGCGACGACTGCCCGCGCTGGTGATGGCGATGTTGATGACGTGAATGAGGGCTACTTTGACAAGGCATCTGGTTTTCCTGCGTTTATCTGACGTCCGGCGCGGCGCCGATCAGGCTTTCAAGTTCGGCATGCGCGCGATGAACATTCGCGAGCACGCCCAGGTATTGCGATCTCGCGGCAATCAGCGTGCGCTGCGCATCGAGCACTTCAAGGAAACTGAATTTACCGTTCTCGAAACCGATGGTCGCTGCCTCGAACGCGCTTCGCGCACCGGGCAGCACCTCCGTGCGCAATAACTCAGCTTCCTGCCGGCGCGCGCTCACATTCTCAAGGGCCTGCCGCGCGGCGCTCGACAGCGACACACGCACCGTCTGCAATTCGGCACCCGCCTTTTCCTCGCGCTGCAAGGCTTCCTGCAGGTTGCCCTGATTGCGGTTGAACAGCGGCAGCGGCACCTTCAACGCCACCAGCGCCTGATCGCCCTGCACTTCGATGCTGCGCTTCATGCCCAGACTGACGGTGACATCCGGCACGGCGCGACTCTGCTCCAGCGCGACGAGCGACTTGCGCCGCTCAAGCTCTCGCTGCGCGCGCAACAACTGAGGTGAGTCGGCAAGCCGCTGCGCGACAGTATCCTCACCGGGCAATGAAGGCAGTTGCTCGACATCGCCGCTGGCCTCGGTGAACGCCGGTATCGCATTACCCCACAAGCTCGTCAGACGGCGGCGCGCGTTGCGCAGATCGCTGTCAGCCTGCGTCAGTGCCACGCGCGCGCCGGCCTCGGCCACGCGCGCGCGGGTTTCCTCGACCGGCGATATCTTGCCTGCGGCGACGCGCTTGGCCGCGATATCCGTCGCACGCTGCGCAATCTTCACACTGTCACCGGCGGTATTGCGCAGCTCCTGCGCGGCGAGCACGTCGAAGAAAGCTGAAATCACTGCGCTGCGCAGCCGCAGCGCGACGCTGCTCAAATCGGCCTGCGCGACTTCGCGGCCCAGTCCTGCGGCGCGCATGCGTGCTTCACGCTTGCCGCCGGTTTCGATGGGCAAGCCGAGCTCGACCGTCGAGGTGCGTGACGCCTTGCTCGCATCGTCCGCCTGATAGCTCAGCTCGGGATTGGGTCGCAGCGATCCCTGCAACAGCTGAGCCTCGGTCGCGCCGACCTCGCGGCGCGCTGCCGTCAGTGCCGGATTGTGATCCAGCGCGAGCGCTATCGCCTGCTCCAGCGTCAGCGTCATCGCAGGCTCGATCACGGCCTGCTCGTCAGCTGTCGCGTTCGCGTGCGCGAGCAACAGCACGCTGATTGCCAGCGCGCGCCACAGCCTCAGTCCGCGAAATCTGTTCAATGACATCTGTCTCTCCGTGCGTCTTCAGCTGAATACGCACCCGTTATCTCATCCCGCGAGTCTAGCAGCCCGGGATTTCAGCCCCATGAATTCCCGACCCCGGCGGACGGGCAGTTCATTTACCCGACCGGTTCGCACGCAACAGATGCTCGCGAAACACGGCTGCGATCGGCGACAGGCGCTTACCCTTCGGATGCACCACATGCCATTGCGAGTGAAGCGGGAAGCCTGCCACATTCAATACCGCGACCTCATCCTCATGCTGACCGTCCGCCAGCGCATGGCGGGACAGCACCGCGACGCCCAGCCCGCCGGCGACGGCCTGCCGGATAGCCTCATTACTGCCCAGCTCCATGCGCAGTCGCGGACGGAAACGCTGCTCGCCAAACAGCTGCTCGGTCGCCATCCGGGTCCCGGATCCGCGCTCACGCAAGATGAAGCGCTCGTCTGCCAGCTGCTCCAGTGTGAGCTTGCGGCGCTTCGCGAACGGGTGCGTGGCCGGCGCCACCAGCAGCAGCGGATTCGGCATGAAGACATTGTCCTGCAGGTCGATATCAGCCGGCGGCATCGACATGATGTACAGATCATCGAGGTTCTCACGCAAGCGCGTAACGACGCCGTCGCGGTTCAGCACCTCGAGTGAGATACCAATCTCGGGATGCTGTGCGCAGAAATCGCCGAGTAGTCGCGGCATAAAGTACTGCGCGGTATTCACCAGCGATACCCGCAAACGGCCGCGGGTGAGCCCGCGCATTGCATCCAGCTTCTGGCGCAGCGTCTCCCATTCGCCGGCGATCGCGCGCGCGGTATCGGCCAGCTCGCGGCCAGCCTCGGTCAGGTGCACGCGCTTGCCGATCACCTCATAGACCGACATGCCGATGGTCTGTGCAATCTCCTTCAGCTGCATCGACGCGGTCGGCTGCGTCACGTGCATGGCGCGCGCCGCCGCGCTGACGCTGCCGGTTTCAGCCAGCGCGACGAACAGGCGCAACTGTCTTGAGGTCAGGTTCATAGGTTTTTATCTATGTTTAATGACTATAAAATCGATTTTACTAGATGGCTGGCGTTCCTTACCATGGCGCACATTCAAGGAGCCTCCATGCAAAACCTGCTCGACCCCGCGATTCTTTTCTTCGCTTTCGGCCTGTTCGCCGGCCTGATCCGCTCCAACCTCGAGATTCCGCCGCAGATTGCGAAATTCCTGTCCCTGTATCTGCTGATGGCGCTGGGTCTGAAGGGAGGCTTCGCGCTGGCGGAGTCCGGCCTGACGGCCTCGGTGGCCACCAGCCTGCTGGCGGCGATGCTGATGGCCTTCATCGTTCCGTTGCTCGGCTACGCACTGCTGAAAGACCGTGTGCCGCGCTTCGATGCGGCGGCCGTCGCCGCATCGTACGGCTCGGTGAGCGCAGTGACCTTCGTGACCGCCATGCAGTATGTTGAATCGCAGCAGATCGCCGTCGGCGGCCACATGGCGGTCGCGATGGTACTGATGGAGTCGCCCGCCATCATCGTTGCGGTCGTGCTCGCCAATCTGCTGCGCAGCCAGCAAGCCGGTGGTACTCAGCAGGTCCGGGTAACACCGCAGGGCACGCTGCTGGCTACCGGTAGCACGACGGCTACTTCTGTGAAGGGCATACTGCATGAGTCGCTGACCAACGGCACCCACCTGCTGCTGATCGCGTCGCTCGCGATCGGTTTCCTCAGCGGCGACGCCGGCAAGACCGTGATGAAGACCTTCTCGTCCGATCTGTTCAAGGGCATGCTCGCATTCTTCCTGCTCGACATGGGCCTGACGGTCGCGCGTAACCTGCGCGAGATCAAGGGCAAAGCACCCATACTGGTGGCCTACGCGCTGCTGTCGCCGTTCGTCCATGCCGGGATGGCTTTGCTGGTGGCGCTGGGCTTCAGCCTGCCACTGGGCGACACCGCCTTGCTGATGGTGCTGGCGGCGAGTGCCTCCTATATCGTGGTGCCGGCGGCACTGCGCTATGCGATTCCGGAGGCGAACCCGGCGGTTTACCTCGCGCTGCCGATCGGCATCACCTTCCCGGTGAATATCCTGCTGGGCATTCCGGTCTACACCTGGGCGGCAACGGTAGCATTTCGATAAGGCTGGTCAAATTGTTACCGATCGTTTCCCCGGTTAACGGCGCGTCGCTGTGGACTTATAAAGTCACTGTGGATCACAGCCAAGGAGCGACGATGACCCCGCAAGAACAGAAACAGCTGGACGATTTCCTGATACAGCTCACGCATGTGGGCTATGTGAGCCGGGACCCGCAGGCGGCCGAAGCAATCGCAGCGGCGTTTTCCCGCCAGCCGGATGCGCCCTACCTGACGGTGCAACACTGTCTGCTGCTGAGCGAAGCGCTGGCGGAGGCGCAGGCACGCATCGCGGCGCTGGAAAAATCGCCGGCACCGGCAGCGGCGCACAATGACGGGTCCGTCGCTGGCCGCGCGCAAGGATGGCTGGCCAATGCTGCGTTCCGCCTGACAGGCTGGCCGCGTCATGCGAATGGCTTCGCCAATCTGAACTGATATGTGAACTGAACCGCAACGCCCAAGACGTCAGCCGCGCACTGAGCCGCGCATGCAGCCGCACAAGCAGCGATGTCGTCAGCCGAAGCGGCAGCCCACACTGCCGAGCGTGCCGAAGTCCGCATCGATGCGATCGCCCGGCTTCACCGTCAGCGGCACCCGGCAAGTGCCGGTGGTGACTACCTGCTCCGCCTCGCAGGCGATACCGAGCGAAGACAATTCATTGACCAGCCAGGTCAGCGCGACGCGCGGATCACCGAGCACATTCCGTCCATATCCCGGTTCCACCGGCTGGCCATTCAGCCGCACGCCGACTGCCTCATTCACATAATCAAAACTGCGCCATGCATCGGCACGCGGCCCGAGCACGAACAGATTGGCGCACGCATTGTCGGCAATCAGTTGCGGCGCGCCGGCACACACAAAATCTTCATACCGCGAATCCGGCACCTCGATCGACGGGTGCACGCAAGCCACTGCATCGAGTACCTCGGCCACTGCGTAGTCATGATCACGCGGTGAAAGCGTGCGTGCGAAGCGAAACGCAAACTCGATCTCGGCAACCTGCATCAGATTATTGTGTAAGCTGACTTCCGCACCCGCCTGCAATACACGATCCGCATATAAGCGACCCGCCAGCGGAGCATCCACCCCAATATGCGCCTGACCAGCCGCGCTGGTCGCTGCGATTTTCCAGCCAAAACAGCCAGACGACTGCATCGCGGTCAGCGCCTGCTGCACGGCATAGCCTGCCCGTCTGTCCGGCGGTCGACTATCCGCCGGCAAGCCGTCACAGCGCCGCCGCTGCTGCCACAAGTTCAGCAGTACTTCTGCTGCGCGAAGCGTCACAGGGCTAGTGCTCATTCATGCTCCGACTGCATGGATCGCCGCCTGCGTGGCAAGCCGGCGTCGAATCATCAGCAGCGCCAACAGGCTGATACCCGCCATCACCGACAGGTAGTAACCGACAAATGGCAAGCCAAACGCGGTTGCCAGCGAGGTCGCCACATAGGGGGCGAAGGCCGCGCCGAGAATGCCGGCCAGATTGAACGCGAGTGACGCGCCGGTATAGCGCACTTCCGGCGGGAACAGGCTGGACATCAGCGCGCCGAGCGGACCGAAGCTCGCGCCCATCAGCGCCATACCTACAGAAAGCGTGATCACGGTCGATACGCTACCGGCCTGCAGCAATTGGCCAAGCACCAGTCCCAGCAGCATGACGCCGGTGGTGGCTGCCATCAGACCCGAGGTCAGTCCGCGGCGGTCCGACAACAAGGCCGACAGCGGAATAAACAAGGCGAAGAACACGGCAGAAATCAATTGCAGCAATAAGAATTCATGACGCGCGTAGCCGAGCGAACGCGTAGCCCAGCTCAGCATGAACACCGTCAGCACATAGAACAGAACAAACTGCGCCATCCCCGCCACCGCGCCAAGCGCGAGCGCGCGCGGATGCCGCGTGATCACCGCCAGCATCGGCACCTTTACCCTTTCCTGTCGCTCGAGCACCGCGCGGAATGCCGGCGTCTCGCTGATGTTGAGGCGCACATACAAACCGACCAATACCAAGAGCGCGCTGGCGACAAACGGAATGCGCCAGCCCCAATCGAGGAACGCTGCCTCGGGTAGATGGGTGGTCAGCAGCAGGAAAGCCGCGCCGGACAGGAAGAAACCGATCGGGCCGCCCAGCTGCGGGAACATGCCGAACCAAGCGCGCTGCTTCGGTGGCGCGTTCTCGATCGCCAGCAGCACTGCACCGCCCCATTCACCTCCCAGACCCAACCCCTGCCCGAAGCGCAGCAGCGCGAGCAGCAGCGGCGCCACGATGCCAATGGACGCATAGGTCGGGAGCAGGCCGATCAGCACCGTCGACAGTCCCATAGTCAGCAGCGAAGCGACCAGCGTTGCCTTGCGCCCGATACGGTCACCGAAATGTCCGAACAATGCCGAACCCACCGGACGCGCGATAAAAGCCAGCCCGAAGGTGGCGAGTGATTGGAGTGTCGCCATCGTCGGATCCGATGACGCGAAGAACAGCCTGGGAAATACCAGCACGGCGGCAGTGCCGAAGATATAGAAATCGAAATACTCGATGGTGGTGCCGATCAGGCTGGCGAACAGGATGCGGCGCATCGAATGGCGATCAGGATCGCGCATATTGGTCTCTCATTGCGTTTTGTTTTAGGTGCACGCATCGCTGCTATGATGCACGATCGATCGCCGATCATGCCAGCGGGGTTCAGTGCCGTCAAATGAAAGACCCGAGGCATGCAGACTAAAAATAATCATGGAGACTTCAATGGCTCTGTTCCCCGGCTTCACGCAAAAGCGTCTCAAAACCTCCGGCGCCACCATTCAGGTCATCACGAAGGGACAGGGCGAGCCGGTACTGCTGCTGCACGGTTATCCGCAGACGATGGCCTGCTGGCACCAGATTGCGCCTGAGCTGGCAAAGCATTACACCGTGGTCTGCGCCGACCTGCGCGGCTATGGCGCCTCGTCAAAACCGAAGGGGCTGCCGGACCATTCGAATTACTCAAAGCGCGCGATGGCGCAAGACATGGTCGAGGTGATGGAAAAGCTCGGCCATACGCGCTTTCATCTGGTCGGACATGACCGTGGCGGCCGCGTCGCGCACCGGCTCGCGAAAGATCATGGTGACCGTGTGCAGACCGTGACCGTGCTCGACATCTCGCCGACACTGAAGATGTTCGAAAGCACCGATATTCGTTTTGCGACGGCTTACTATCACTGGTTCCAGATGCTGCAACCGGCGCCGCTGCCGGAGAAGATGTTGCAGGGTATCGTGCCATTCAATCTGATCGGCATGATAGGCCGCTCGGAACCGGACCTGTCCGCCTTCGACAAGCGCGCACTGGCCGAATATGTCAAAGCATTCAAAGATCCAAAGACAGTGCATGCCAGCTGTGAAGACTATCGCGCGGCCGGCACGATCGATCTCGAGCATGACCGCAAAGATCGCCGCCGCAAGCTAAAGATGCCGCTACTGACGATCTGGGGTAAGCGCGGCGTGATCCATCGATTATTCGACTGCGTGAACGACTGGCGTGAAGTCGCGAAGGATGTGCGCGGCAAGGCGCTGGACTGCGGCCACTTTGTACCGGAGGAAAAGCCGGCAGAAACGCTGCGGGAGATTCATCGCTTCATTGCGAAACATCCGATCCGACACTGATCCTGCGTCATCGATACAGACCACCGCTGTGTAAGCCGCCCGGCCGCGATGACGCCCATCCTTGCTAAGGCACGATTCATACGATGAGCACAACGATGTTGACTACCCTGATCGTCTGCATGGCCAATTGCGGCGCGCCGACGACGGCGGCCGACGAACTCGGTGCGGTGGCAGCAAGCTACCTGCAGGCCTGCCACGAGATGCACTACCTGCAACGCAGTCGCTGCCCCGACATCACGGTACCGGTGCTGCTGCAGTGTGCGAACGATGTCGAGCGTGAACTGCCGCAGAAATTCCGCGCAGACTTTCGTAACGGGCAGCGCGTATTGACACAAAAATTCGCCAATGAGATTCCCGCGATGATTGACCATCGCTTCGCCGAAAAACTGAACCTGAACATCGGCGACACCGCACTGGCCTGTCAGTCGCTGGCCGCTGAAAACGGACAACGCCGTATACAATTAATGCGACAGCTAAAAAGTTTCAGCAACAGCCGCTGATCTGACCGGATAATCTGCTTTCCTATTTTCTTTTGACACGACCATGACTGCTGACGCTCGCCCGCTGTACAAGTCGCTGTATATCCAAGTACTCGCCGCGGTACTGATTGGCGTGCTGCTCGGTCACTATGCGCCGGAATCGGCGGTGACACTCAAGCCGCTCGGCGATGGCTTCATCCGACTGGTGAAGATGATGCTTGCGCCAATCATCTTCTGCACCGTCGTTACCGGCATCGCCGGCATGGAAGACCTGAAGAAAGTCGGCCGGACCGGCGGGCTGGCGCTGGTGTATTTCGAGGTCGTCAGCACACTGGCGCTGGTCGTCGGGCTTGTGGTGGTGAACCTGCTGCAGCCGGGTGCGGGTATGCATGTCGATCCGACCACACTCGATACGCAGGCAATCGCCAGCTATACCGCCTCCGGCAAATCCATGAGCGCCGTCGATTTCGTGATGAACGTGATACCAACCACGATCGTCGATGCCTTCGCGAAGGGTGAAATTCTGCAAGTGCTGCTGTTTGCGCTGCTGTTCGGCTTCGCGCTGCATCACTTCGGCGGACGTCATACGCGACTCTATGAACTGATCGAGCAAGTCTCGCAGGTACTGTTTGGTGTCATCGGCATCATCATGAAGATCGCGCCGATCGGTGCCCTGGGCGCGATGGCTTTCACCATCGGCAAATACGGCGTCGGATCGCTGGTCTCGCTGGGCAAGCTGATGGGCGGTTTTTACCTTACCTGCGTGCTGTTCGTCGGTATTGTGCTCGGGCTCATCGCGCGACTGCACGGCTTCAGTCTGTGGAAGTTTGTCGCCTACATTCGAGAAGAGCTGCTGATCGTGCTCGGCACCTCGTCGTCGGAATCCGCACTGCCGCGCATCATGCAGAAGCTGGAGCGACTGGGCGCGGAAAAATCCGTGGTCGGTCTGGTGATACCAACCGGCTATTCGTTCAACCTCGACGGCACCTCCATCTACCTGACAATGGCGGCGGTATTCATTGCGCAGGCAACCGATACGCCGCTGTCGCTGTGGCAGCAACTCGCGCTGCTCGCGGTACTGCTGCTGACCTCCAAAGGCGCGGCTGGTATCACCGGCAGTGGCTTCATCGTGCTGGCTGCGACGCTAGGCTCGACCCACACCATACCAATTGCCGGCCTCGCGCTGATTCTCGGTATTGATCGATTCATGTCCGAAGCGCGCGCGCTGACCAACCTGGTCGGCAATGGTGTTGCAACCCTGGTGGTGGCGCGCTGGGTCGGCGGGCTGGATCGCGCAAAGCTCGACAGCGAGCTCGAGGCAGGCCCGGCCCGGTCCGCCGGTCCACTGTCGCCGGACCGCCCACCGCAGCGGGCAGAGCTCAGCTAGCCGCACAGGGTACAATCCGCGCCTCTCCCACGACGGACGTTTTTACCGACGCCCCTACCGGCTGCGCCATGGCCCTGAAATCTGTTATCTACAAGGCGAATCTGCAAATCGCCGACATGGATCGTCATTATTACGCCGACCATGCGCTGAATCTTGCGTGCCATCCCTCCGAAACCCTGCAGCGGATGATGGTGCGTGTACTGGTGTTCGCGCTGAACGCGCATGAACGGCTCGAGTTCGGCAAGGGCATTTCGGATGTCGAGGAGCCGGATCTCTGGCAGAAGGATCTGACCGGCGCGATCGAGCACTGGATCGAGGTCGGCCAGCCGGAAGAGCGCCGCATCCTGAAAGCCTGTGGACGCGCGGCACAGGTCCATGTGTATGCGTTCGGCAGCAGCGCAGAAATCTGGTGGAAACAGACCGGTGCCAAGCTCGCGCGGACGAAGAACCTGATCGTCTGGCGCGTCGCGGCCGATTGCGCCGAGCAGCTCGAGCGATTGTGCGCGCGCACCATGCAATTACAGGTCACGCTACAGGACGGCGAAATCTGGATGCGCAATGATGACGACGCGGTCGAGATCCGGCTACAACAGCTCGCACCGTCCGTATAACCAATAAAAAATGCCCCGGAAGGGGCATCTTCAGAAAGCGACAAGCATCGCCCGGTTAAATCATGCCGGCCGCAGCCTTGCCACCGCTGACGCTCTTGAGCTGCGGCTTGTCTTTACGCTCGGCGTTGCCCATCATCAGATAATCTTTTTCATTGTTCTCGGCTACCAGCGAGAGAAATCGCATGCAGGTGATGCGCAGGAAAGACGACAGATTCTCGACCTTACCCTGACGCTCGACGATCTCGTCATACAGCTTGCAGATCAGCTGGTTGGTGGTTACCTGATCTTTCGACGCGATGCGCGCGAGGATATCCCAGCACAGATTCTCCAGGCGAATGCTGGTCACCATGCCGTGAATGCGCACCGAGCGTGTGCGCTGCTCGTAATGAATCGGATCGGCTCGGGTATAGATATCGCACATGCTGTTTCTCCTTACGCTTAATGACTTGCATCGATAAGCATCCCGCATATCGACGCGAAAGCCGCCCCCGAGGGGGCGGCCTCCTGAATGGCCGTGTCCGGCCATGCCTTTCAGGACCTCAGATTTCGCCCTTGCTCAGACCGTTCGCGATGAACTCGGCCTGACGGATCGCCAGCGCGACAATCGTCAGTGTCGGGTTCTCGGAAGCGCCGGTCGTGAACTGCGAGCCATCGGACACGAACAGGTTCTTGATGTCGTGTGCCTGACCATGCTTGTTTACCACACCGTCGCGTGCCTTCGCGCTCATGCGGTTGGTACCGAGGTTGTGCGTCGACGGATACGGCGGTGTGAAGATCACACGCTTCGCGCCCACCGACTCGTACAACTTCTTACCCTGCTGGAAGCCATGATTACGCATCTTGACGTCGTTTTCATGATCGCTGAAGTTCACGTTCGGGATCGGCAGACCAAACTGATCCTTTTCCGACGCATG
>JACCDW011780307.1_pt1 | contig 40493 bp, 36 predicted proteins | sample 7449781 | NCBI WGS metagenome assembly JACCDW01 (sample SAMN15323449, study PRJNA562643) | freshwater metagenome | isolation source: river surface water | place: USA:Blue River Watershed | collected 2017-08-18 | reverse complement strand
CCCACAAAGATACAAGGATATCAGAAACTGGGGCAAGGAATTCTTCGATGAGGCAACTCAAAGAGATATTCTTATGACTGGTCTCTACGGACATATCTATTCCGCTGACATCCACGTTTCCACAATGGTTCCTAAGAACAGCGTTTACGTTCTCGCACCTGCCCAATTCGTTGGTGCATTGCCAGTTCGCCAAGACATCACCGTTCTTCCTGCAGACGATCCAAAGAGACTTAGACTCGGATGGGTTGTTTACGAAGAGCTCGGTTTTGCTCTCATCAATGACTATGCAGTTTCCAGAATTACCGTAAGCTAATTCTAAACTAGTCTATAAAAAAGGACTTTCAGAAATGAAAGTCCTTTTTTTATTTAACGTATAATATCTTTATGATTACACATAAATCAATAAGAAACTTTACAAAGCCAAGAACATTTGTTGACTTATATATCGAAGAATTGAAAGAAAGCAAACCAAATCTTTCTGTTATAGATGTTGGGGGAGGAATAAACTCCTGGTGCAAGCATACAACGCACGTAGTTGATATCTTTGTTGATCCTGGTAGCAAAGATGAGTTCTTGCAAAATCATCCAGACAGAACGTTTTTTGATTTTGATATTACTCAAAGAGATAATTGGAAAAGCGTTCTTGATTATGTTGAAAAAAATGGTAAATTTGATTTTTCAATATGTACACACACTTTAGAAGATATTCCTAATCCATCACTTGTGTGTGAAATGTTGCAAAAGATTTCAAAACGTGGATTTATTTCTGTCCCTTCTAAATATGCTGAATACTTACGATTTGAACAATGGTATGGGATTAAAGGCTACAGGGGTTTCTTCCACCATAAGTGGGTTTATTCAATAAAAGATAATGTATTTAGAGGCTTTGAAAAAGCATCTTATTGGGAACACTTAAATGATTCTAGATTAGACAAACCTCAAGGTCATTTTACAGAAATTGGATTTATGTGGGAAGATAATTTTGAATCAAAATTTTATCAATGTGGAGAAGTTATTGGCTGCCATACGGAAGCTAAATATCCTCTTATCTTTGAAAATGACGATTTAGTAATCTAAAAAAATGGAGTTTACACTCCATTTTTTTATTAGTATAATATGTCTATGACCAAAGAAGATTTGCTAAAGCTTGTTGAAGATTACGTAAGCAATGAAAAAACTAAAAAATGGAGACCAGGGAGAGACCACGTACATTATGCTGGTCCTTACTTTGACCATACTGAAATTGTCAGATCAGTATCAACTTTATTAGATGGGTGGTTAGTTTTAGGGGCTGAAGCATTTAAAGCTGAACGTAAATTAGCATCACTTTTTGGCAAGAATCACGCCTTGCTTACAAACTCTGGAAGTAGTAGCAATCTACTTATGATGTCTGCTCTTAAATCTAAAAGATTCTTAAATCTTCCAGAAGGAACTAAAGTACTTACTCCAATTGCTGGCTTTCCAACAACTATAAACCCTATTTATCAATGCGGATTTAAGCCTGTATTTGTAGACATTTCATTAGACGGATTAAATCTTAATTTAGATGATGTAGAAGCAACATTACAAGCAGACCCTGAAATTAAAGTGATTACGTTTGCTCACGTTTTAGGAAATCCGCCTGATATTAATAGGTTACTTGATATTGTAGAACATTACAATCTAATTTTATTAGAGGATTGTTGTGATGCGCTTGGTTCTACTTTCAATGGTAATCCACTTGGAAGCTTTGGAATGATGGCATCTTGTTCATTCTACCCAGCCCATCATATAACTTGCGGGGAAGGTGGATTAGTAGTCTGTAATGACGAAGAACTTGAAAGAGTCATAAGATCTTTTAGGGATTGGGGCAGGGGATGTTTTTGCATCGGTAAACAAAATATTACTGAATGTGGTGCTTGCAACCAAAGATTTTCTGAATGGTTGCCAAGTATGCCAGGTGAAGTATTTGACCACAAATATGTATATGAAGAAATTGGATATAATCTTAAGCCAATCGAAGTTCAAGCTAGTATGTTACTTGCTCAAATTGATAAATTGGATGAAATTAAGAGATTACGACAAAGAAACCATAAGTTACTATCAGAGATATTTGGAAAATATGAAGAATATTTTGTTTTACCTGTAGCTCAAAAAGAAGCTGATGTGAACTGGTTTGCTTTCCCAATTACAATTAAAGACAAAGCTCCTTTCAAAAGAAGTGATTTATGTCAATATTTAGAGTCTAAAAAGATACAAACAAGACCTTATTTTGCTGGTAATATTTTGATGCAACCTGCCTATAGTCATTTGGTTAATGATATGGATTTGGCTGAATTTCCTGTAGCAAAAAAAGTTACGACGGATACTTTCTTTTTAGGCACGTCTCCTGTTATAACTGTAGAACAAATTGAATATATTGGAGTGATGATTGATGACTTCTTTGCAAACATTAGATAATATTTACAATTTAACGCCTGTAAATATTGGTGGAAAATCTCAAAAGAATCAAGATTTTTATATTGATTACGTATTTAAGTGCGTAGAGCCGATAAATAAATTTTTTGTTGAATTTGGAGCTGTTGACGGTTTTCAAATGTCAAATACCTTTTGGCTAAGAAGAAAGCACAAGTGGACAGGTCTCTTACTCGATGGATTTTATGAAAATTCAATTATCAACTTGCACAAAAAATTTATCACAAAAGATAATATTGTATCTATTTTTGAAGAGTTCAATGTTCCAGAAGAATTTGATTTTCTCTCTGTAGATCTGGATGGTATGGATTTTTATGTTTTAGAATCTATACTTAAAAAATACAAGCCTACCTTAATTCAAGTAGAAACTAATTTGAGATTCGAACCTAACCAAAGCGTTGTAATAAAGTATGATGAAAATTGGATTTGGGATTATAGGTCTTGGTATGGAGCAAGCCCTTTAGCGTACAAAAAAATGACTGCAAATTATGGATACGTTCCACTTATTATGCATCACGACGACCTCTTTCTTATTAATGAAAAGTATGCATCAGATTTGATAAAAAATAAACCTTGGCTTGAAATACAACCAAGGTCTAATAAACAAATTTACAATACTCACGTAGGCTCAGTAGGTTTTCCAAAGTTTTACTTTGATAAAAATAATTTTACCGAATATTAAAACTCAATTTTACCTCTGAGAATGTCCCAAAGCATCATCCAGTCACTGATTTTAGCTTTGACTGGATCTTTAAAAGCTGCTGGTTGATTTTTTTCAAAAAAATAGTGACCAGACCACGCAAAAGGATACACTACAAACGGCGTCAAAACCAAAAACCAAAAATATTGATAATAAAGACACCCAGCAATCCACAGAAGAGTCATCAACTGACCTAAAACGTGAAGTCTTCTACAAGTTTTATTTTGATGTAAAGTAAGATACATCTCATAATATTGTTTCATATTCATATAGTACAAACTCCCTTTTTTTGAACTACTATAGTTGCACATTCTTGAGCAAACTTAATTGCATTGATGATGTTTTTTGAAGCAACATACTCACAAACTAGACCAGAAATAAAAGTATCACCAGCACCTGAAACATCCTTGATGTTTACTTTCTCAACTGGGTATAGAACATTATTGAATTCACAACCCTCATCAGATCTTGTGATTATCATTTTGTCATAAATACCAAGTTCGTCTATGGTATGTTTTGTTCTGTCATACTCAACGTGATTAATCTTAATAAAAGAAACGTACTTACACCATTCGCCAAGAATTTTCTTTGTATCTAAGAAAACATTAAAATTATTTAAAGATATTTCATCAATATCTTCTTCTGTCAAAAATCCTTTGCAATAATCGCTTACTATAATTGCATCATAAGAAATACCCATATAATGATTATTTTTAATTGATTGAATGACACTTTTTTGGATTCTTGATGCGCTATCATTATTGTCTACACGCAGTAATAAAGAATTTGTTCTTTCGTCAACAAATCTTTCTTTGAAAATAGTTTCATTTTGAGTAACTAAATCAGCTCTAGCTCCTATTGCTTCAATATTTCTTTTAACATTTAAAGCCATTCCCCCAGTTGTAACCTGACGCACTGGATTGAATACAGGAGCTGGACCTTCTGGAGCAAGTCTTAGCGTATGCCCATATGTATAAACATCAAAACAAGAATCACCAATTACAAGTATTTTAGTAGATTCTGTTAATCTCGTATTTTGGCGCATTAATATCTCTTTCCGATAAGATAGGATCTTCAACCATCCATCTGATACCAATCGTTGGATCAGCCCAGTTTATTGAAGTTTGTTGATCAACATCAGGATAGTCACCACCATAACTCCACTTATAGTGAAAAATAGCTTCATCACTTAATACAGCGTGACCATTCAAGAAACCAGGAGGAACTAAAATACTTTTCTTAATAGGATCTTCTGCATCAAGAATAAAATCAGTCCAATGTAAGAAATCTGGAGATGACTTAATAAAATTCACTACGACAAGTTGAATTTTGCCGTGAATACAAGTAATCAGTTTCCATGCCTTATCTCCGTGCAATCCTCTGATTACATCTTTTTTTGATCTTGCGATTTTATCATGGTTAAACTTCAACCAATCAATATCATTTTGGTTCCAAATAGTAAAAATTTCACCTCTTTTGTCTGAAAAAGAGTCATTTGTGATAGTGTAAACTTGGTCCAACATTAATACTTCAAGCATTTAATACCTCTAAAACGAAATCAATATTATCACGAGAAAGCCCAGGATAATTTCCAATATACCAAGAGAAATTGTGAATGTGTTCAATCACAGAATAGTTTTCAAAATTATTATAAAGGGATTTGAAAAAAGGTTGTCTCATTTGATTTCCACCACCTGACAAACCTCTTCTGAACTCAATTCGATTCTCTCTGAGTTTATTTTCTAAATCATTTCGTTTATCAAAATCATTGTCCTTGAGTATTACAATGAAAGCGTAATTGCAGTTGCCCTCAATGTTAATATCTGTGTGATATTTATTAGGATCAAGTTTGGACATAAAATAATTAAAATTATTGATCCTTTCACTATTTTTAGAATCGAGCTTTGTTAATTGCGACAGACCTATCACTGCATTCAACTCAGTACTTCTAAAATTATGAGCTGGACGTAAAAATATAAAGTCTGGATTTAAGTCAGGATTTTCTAAAGCAATAGAGTCTCTCATTGATAAGCTAGTCATTTCCCTAGTCATTCCGTGAGATCTTAAAGCACGACAAACTTGATAAAACTCCCAATTATTTGTCGAGATCATTCCACCTTCAATTGTAGACATATGGTGAGCAAAGTAAAAACTAAAATTGCTTGCAAATCCGAAATTACCAACTTTACAGCCTTGGAATGTTGTTCCGTGGGATTCGCAAACATCTTCTATAAGTAAAATATTATTATTTTCACAAATTTCTAAGAGTTCTTCACTCAAACCATTAATACCCAATACGTGAGTTAAGAATATTGCTTTTGTATCTGAGGTTATTGCAGCCTTTAATTTTTCAATGTCAAATGATAGGTTTTCGAAATTTACGTCAACAAAAACTAATTTGTGACCAGCGAATAGAACTGAAGAAATGTCTGATATCCAAGTAAGAGGAGGAACAATTATTTCCCCCTCTCCAATCAAATGCGCTAAAGCAAGCATTGTCAGCTCATTTGCCGAAGCTCCTGAGTTTACAAAAAGATTATATTGAGTTCCTAACCAATCTCCCCAAGCTTTTTCAAATTCCATAACTTTTGGGCCGTTTGTAAGTTTTGGAATTTCGTCTTGAGAAAGAAAATCAATCAAATTTTGAATGTCTTCTTTTTCAATATTGTTGTTCATAAGTGGGTGATTGAAAGAAATCATATCAACTTCCTTTCGTAAAAATACTAGGCATAAATGGATTTTTAGCACATTCTAATGGTTCTATGATCATATTGTCATAAAACTCTTCTCTTGGAAGGTATGGATACATATCTTCTATTGGTGTTTCCCAACCAATAATTTTTGGTTCGTATGTATGATATTCTTCGCAATTAACAACAATAACAACAGGTTCATCTAAAGAAAGAAAATACTTAATTTGTTCTCTGACTTCATCATAACCGTTTTTGGCATTTTCAAAAAATACTGTTTTGATTCCATAAGCTTCCGCAATTCTTAAGAAATTTGGTGGATTATATCCAGTTGGTCCACAAGCTTCGCTTCTGCCTTCAAAATTTGTTTCTTGAAAAGCTTTTGTAATACCATAAATTCTATTATCTAAAATAATTGTCTTTATAGCAAGATTATAGTTCAATAAAGTTTGCAGTTCTTGCAAATTCATATTGAAGCCACCATCTCCAATAATGCACACAGTGTTTCTATTTCTGTCAGCTACTTTAGCTCCAATAGCTCCTGCAAATGAAAAACCCATAGGAGAGTTTCCATTATTAGTGAAATAGTTTTGCCCAGTTTTAGTTTCAAAAGAATGATTTATAACAACAATATTTCCTCCACAGTCTCCTACTAAAATATCATCTTTTGTCATTTCTTCAGAAAGAATTCTAGTAAAAGCATATGGATGAACAATATCTGAATTGTTAAACATATCTTCAGTAACTGTATCGTATTGAGTTTTCCAACCTAATGCTTTATTGGTCCATTGAGAAAAATCAGGCAATAATTGTTCTTTGAGCTTATCAGTTAATAATCTGATGAAAAGTTTAGCATCAGAATAAATACACTCATCAAAAGGAAGTTGCTGTAGTTTTTTTTGCAAACCAGCAGCATCTACATCAACTACATACTTTTTAGCGCCTCTTGCAAAAGAACTAACATTCCCACCAGTAATTCGTCCAGATAACCTAGTTCCTATTCCTATGAGAAGGTCTGAATTTTGAATACCAAAATTTCGTCCAGACCCACCATAAGTTCCAACTCTTCCAGCATAATATTCATAATCTGAACATACAATATCTAGAGCGTTCCAAGTAGGATACATAGGAATCTTCAAAATTCTACCAAGTTCAAGTAGTTCGTTTATTGCTTTGGACAGTCTTACTCCTCCGCCAATTAAGAAGCAAGGGCGTTCAGAATTTTTAAGATCTACGATCAACTTATCTATTTGAGAACATATTAAAGTTTCATTATATGACAAACAAATATTTTCATCATAACCAATAAGCTTATCAGGATCAATCTGAGCTTTTTGAATATTAAGGGGGATATCTAAAAGAACAGGGCCTGGTCTTCCTGACTTAGCAATACTAATAGCTTTTTCAAGCTCATACTTGATCTCATTAGGATCTAAAACAAGTTTTGCATACTTAACTACAGGCTCGCAGATTTTTACAATATCAGTTTCTTGAAAGCCTATTTGTCTCAATGAAGAATCAGGCCTCATAAATCTTGAATTTACTTGGCCAGTTATAAATAAACAAGGAACTGAATCATAAAAACAGTTTGCAATTGGAGTGACAAAGTTTTGACCACCAGGACCTGAAGTTGCTAAAGCTACACCAATATCTCCCTTGATTTTAGCGTAGCCTTCAGCAGCAAATCCACCAGCTTGTTCGTGCATCACACAAACATAATTGATGTTATCATTTCTAGTAAATGCATCAACTAAATCGCCATTGGCAGCACCATAAACTAAAAAAACATCTGAGACACCAATGCTTGCTAAATAGTTAATAACATAATCTGCTACTTTCACTTTTTTTCCTCATACTTCCATTTTGAGTTACCAAGCATAGATTCTATTTTGTCAATTTCGCCTTCTTGCACTTGATAGAAATTTTCAACAGTTGGAAATTCAAGATTTCTTACTTCTTTGGCATATCTTGAAATTGCTTCTCTCATCAGTTCGCCAGCATCACAATATTTTTTGACAAACTTTGACTTGAAATCCCAAAATAGGCCAACTAAATCATGAAAAATAACAAGCTGCCCATCAACTTCATTTCCAGCACCTACCCCATAAACTGGAATAGATAAGTTATCAGCAATAACTTTAGCAGTTTCCATTGGTACTGCTTCTAAAAGAATCGAACAACAACCAATCTCTTGAAGTTTCAACGCTTGTTCTAACAGAATTTCAACTTCCTTAGCTGTCTTTCCCTGAACTCTATAGCCACCTAGTTTAGCTCTTGATTGAGGTGTCAAACCCAGATGGCTCATAACGAGAATGTCAGAGTCTACAATTGCTTTGATCCTATCGTACATTATGCCTTCAACTTTGACACAATCTGCCCCAGCTTGGATAAAAGCACCAGCATTCTTCACTGCATCTTCATTAGATGTTTGATATGATAAAAAAGGCATATCGCCAACAACAAATGATGATTTGTTGGCTCTAACAACAGATTCTGTTGCTCTGATCATATCGCTCATAGTGACAGGTATAGTTGTTTTATGTCCAAGCGTAGTCATTCCCAAACTATCACCCACTAAAATTACATCTACACCTGCTGAATCAGCAATCATAGCTTGTGGATAATCATATGCTGTGATGATGACAGCTTTTTGCTTTTTCTCTTTGAATTTTCTAAGCGTTATGATTGATGTTTTTTTGTTGTTCATATTTAAATTATACCTTAATACTAATCACCCAAAAGTTTTCTCTTCAACTTTATTTTTAAAGTTTCTTCCATATTTTGTCTAGCGTGTAAACCAAATTTAGTTTCTAAAAGATTGAGATAATTTGGATCAGTATTGTACTTTATAAATGCTTGGTCTCTAAAAGCCATAATCTGTTTTGCCGACAGGTTGTCATTTGACAGATTAAGCATATCGTATGAATGCTGACTGTATCCAGAATATGTTTGAGGAAGTTCCCATTTTTTCTCTACGGCTGTTTTATATAAAGGACTACCTGGATAAGCCATAGCACAATAGAAATTGACCATCTCAGTTTTATTTGACATTGCAAAATCTAATGTATTTTGCATAGATTCTTCAGTATCCATTGGTAGACCAAAAATGTAGTTACCACCTATACTGATTCCAGCATCTTTCATATTTTGCATCAAGTCTGTAATTTTTACATCAACAAAATGATCTTTGTGTATTTCTTGTCTCAATGATTGATTAGGATTTTCAATTCCTAGACCAAGCCAGTTTACACCAGCTTTTTTCAATGTATCGAGAAATTGAGGTTTGCAAGTGTCAACTCTTGAATACGCCCAGATATTGAAATCATATCCTCTTTCAATAATTAAGTTACAAATTTTCAAGAAGTGATTAGGATTAAGCACAAAAAGTTCATCAGCAATCTTGACGTTTCGCACATTGTTTTCGGCGAAATAATCAAACTGCTTGATAATAAATTCTGGATCCCACCACCTAAACATATTTGAATCTGCAGAAGTAATCATAGGAAGATTACTTGTTCTGTTGATGATATTAATCATACAAAATGAACATTTGTAAGGGCATCCAAGACTCGTATATAACGCAGCGAAAGGATACTGTTCAGAGTTATTACTCCACGAATGCCAGCCAGCAGTTCTGTATTTATCAAAGCTAGGTAATAAATCCCAAGCAATACCTGGTAAATCTTCAGAGAGTAAAGCTTTAGGTACGATTCTTTCAGGTTCGTTAAGAACAACATTTCCTACTTCATCTTTAAATCCTATACCCTTGCAGTTTCTTAAATGCTCTAATGATAAATCAGTAGATAATAAATTTGATATGGCATAAACGCCTTCATTCAATAGAACTATATCAACACAGCTTTCTTGAAGGACTTCGGATGGGAGGGCTGCAACGTGACCACCGACAAAAACGATAGGTGTGTTAGTCAGCTGCTTTACAAGATTGGCTATACCAACTGCTCCAGTCATATTTTGTGAAGAGGCGGATGGTTGTTGTCCATAAACTACAAAGCAAATGACTTTTGCATCATAAGAAACAATATTTTGAGCTGCTGAATTCCAATCTAATCTTTCAGCTTCACAATCTAAAATGGCTGCAGAAAATCCTCTAACTCTACAATGATTCGCTAACATACCAGCCCAAATAGGTGGCTCTATAGCTGAGGCTTTTTTGCTTAAATCTTGATAAATTTTTTCTGAAGCATTAGGATGCACAAATAATATATCTAACTTTTTCATAAAATTTTTATTCTCTTAAAGTTTTTCCCACCACACAATTCCGTTTTTGTTAGTGACTCCAAACTTTTCAAAAACAGCTTGACTTACTCCTGGATGATGGCCATTGATATAATCCATTCTTAATTCTTGCTCAGAGTAAGTATTTACAAATTCAAATGTTTCAAGATCGTGTCCAGAAAGAATGCCTCCTGGTTTGACTTTGGGAATTGCTAAATCTATATCTTTTTTAACTGATTCGTAAATGTGATCAGCGTCAATAAAAATGATGTCACAGTTTTCTGGTAATAAGGGAATCAAATCAAAAGAGTAACCCTTATGAATTGTCATCATATCTGAGTAATTCTTAAACTTCTCAACAAAAACTTCATAGAGGTCTGCGTTATGCACACCTTTCCAATGCACATTACCAGCATAATATGGATCGTTCTCTATGGTTTCTTGCGTAGGTTCAGTCCCAGCAAAAGTGTCTATGACAATAACATGACCATTGTTTTTCTTAACTGTATCAATGTATTTAATTGTTGTTGAACCGTCATAACATCCAATTTCAACAACAACCATATTTTCAGATTGATTATCTTCAACAAGTTTGATGAAGCCTTGTTCTCCTCCCCAATACCATGACTTTACTTTGTCTCTGAATCTTTTTAATTCATTTGCTCTTGCTAAATCTTCAGGCGATACACTCATTCTTAACATCCTTTATTTACAAATTTGTAAAATCTTTGTTTTTAAAGTTTTCTACAATCTTATAGGCCTTGAGAAGTTCTTGGATTCCTAAATCCAATGAAAAGTCACAATTCCAACCTGTACGTTCAAGTTTTTCATTTGATACGACATAGTTTCTTTTATCAAAGTCTTCTTTGAACTGTTCTTCGATAATGACTAAGTTAGGTACAAATTCTTTTATTTTTTGAGCTAACTGAAGCTTAGACATATTTGCAGATGTAAGCCCTACGTTGAAAGCATTATTATTGCAAATATCATACTTCTCAATAAGATGAACAAATGCTTTTGCTACGTCTCTAACGTGCACATAATTTCTTAAAAAATGTGATTCAAAAAGGACCAAAAACTCATCAGTAAATGCTCTATATACAAAATCATTTACGAGAAGATCCATTCTTTGTCTATATGAAACACCAAACACGGTAGCAAGTCTCAAAGATATTCCATTTCCCGAATCTAACACTGCTTTTTCAGCATCACACTTTGTTTGCGCATACAAAGAAAGAGGATTAAATGGACTGTCTTCAGTGATGATTGTTTGCGAACTTCCATATTGTGAATTAGTGTTTGGAACTAAAATCTTTTGACTGGAATTGACAAACTGCGTAATATTTCTAATTTGATCATAATTTACAGCAACAGTAAGTTGAGGATCTTTTTTACAAGCTGGCATTCCTACAATAGCTGCTAATGGAATTATGATGTCGTGAGTTTGAACTAATTCAGAAAGTAACTGACTGTCACGAACATCACCATAAACAAACTTAAAATTTTTATTGTGACAAAATGTTGTCAGAGAAAGCTGTTTATATATAAGATTATCTAAAACTGTGACTGCATAATTTTTTGATAACAGAACTTCAGTTAGAACAGAACCAAGATATCCGGCTCCACCAGTAATAAGAACTTTTTCCATTACCAACTAATCTCCCAATCTTGAAAATCTGCTGCAAGACAATCAATTTTATAGTCTTTTCTACCACCGACAACTTCTTGAATTTTATTTTTAGCAGTGTTTCTGATGCCATTTAATCCATGTGTAAGTTCAAGACTATTATTTTCTTTGATACCTTTTCTGTAATTTGCCTCATTGTGCCAAATATGAAGATTCATTTGAGACAAAACAACAATGGCTCTTACAACTTCTGCTGATAAAATAGTTTCATTTTCATCTAAATGTTGTTGAATGTCGTGAACTATATCTGCAATTTCTTTAGCATATTCTGTTTTATGCTCAGATATAAATACTTCTTTAAGTTGAATGATGCTAAGACGATCAATAAGCTCAGATAAGGTTGGGAGATACTTTCTATCCATAATTAATATTATACCTCTGAGTGCGTATAATATGTATATGATCGTTTATGTAACTGGGTGTTTAGGATTTATTGGAAGACACATAACGCAACTTTTTTTGGATAAAGGTTGGTATGTTTATGGCATAGATAGCTGTACTTACGCCTCAGATATTACACTTTTAGAAAAATGGAATTCTTATTCAAAATTTAAATTTGAAAAGAAAAATATTTGTGATTTAGATAGATTAGTAGATTGTGATTATTTTATAAATGTAGCTGCTGAAACTCATGTTGACAACTCAATACGTGATAGCAAAGTTTTTATAGATTCAAATATATATGGTGTTCATAATATTCTTGAACTTCTCAAGATTTATAAAAAGGAAGGGTATGTTGTTCCAAAATTGATTCATTTCAGTACTGATGAAGTATACGGTGACATCGAAAATGGTGAACATTTTGAAACAGATATTCTTAAGCCAAGCAATCCATATTCTGCATCTAAAGCTGCTGCAGATCAGCTGATTACTGCTTGGTCAAGAACTTACGGTATACCATATAATATTATAAGACCAACAAATAATTATGGGATAGGTCAATATACTGAAAAATTAATTCCAAAAGCCTGTAAATTTATAGGTCTTGAAAGAAAAATACCGCTACATAATCTTGGAAAACCAATCAGAAACTGGCTTAACGCTAAAGATACTGCAGCTGCTGTCGAAGCAATCATTTTATATGGAAACGATAATGAAATTTACAATGTAGCTGGAGGTTTTGAACAATCTAATATTGACACTATAAAAAAAGTTTTAAATGCTTACTTTGGTTGTAATATTGAAAACTATAATGATTATGTAAATTTTGGGATTGAACGCCCAGGACAAGATATTAGATATGCTTTGAATGATGACAAAATAAGAAGTTTAGGATGGAGTCCTAAATGCAATTTTGATGAAGAGATTAAGATCATTGTAGCCTATTACAAGGATAATTTTTTATGGTAAATGAGCAAGTCCAAGTGAATGATTTTATTGCTGAAATTTTAGTTTCAGCAGGAGTCAAATACATTTATGGAATTATGGGAGGTGGAGCATCAGGATTGAATGATGGCTTCATAAAAAATAAATCTCTTAGATATATTTGCACACATCATGAACAAGGTGCTGGATACGCTGCTTGTGGTGAAGCTAAAATTACCAATCACCTATCAGTTGTAAATCCAACAACTGGCTGTGGTGGTGCAAATTGTATCACTCCACTTTTAGATGCTTGGCAAGATTCTTTGCCTGTAATGTTTATATCTGGCAATGTAAGAAGAGATCATTGTAGTTTTTTAATAAATGATAAAAATAATTGTAATATTAGGAAATACGGCATTCAAGAAAGTGACATCATTTCAACTGTGAAATCTACGACAAAATATGCTAGATTTATTGAAAATGCTGAATTGGTTCCTCAAATTCTTAAGGAAGCAATAGAAACTGCTTTGAGTCCAAGGATGGGTCCTGTGTGGTTAGATATTCCAAGTGATATACAGCATTCTTTCATAGAAAGACCTGAAAATTTTGTAATAAAACTACCAAAGATAGAATCAAATACAATTAATTTATCATCCTTAAAACAAGCAAAAAGACCATTAATTCTTGCAGGCTATGGTATCAACCTCAGTGGACAAAAAGAACAGTTCAAACATTTTGTAGAGACGATGAACATTCCGTTTGTTACATCTTATTTAGGGATTGATTTATTGCCTTATGAGCATCCATTGAACTTGGGAACAATTGGAATTAAGGGCTCTAGAGCTGGAAATTTTGCAATTCATAATTGTGACTATTTGCTAATATTAGGATGTTCATTAAACTGCTCACACACAGGTTACGACGAGAAATTGTTTTCGCCAAACTCTTACAAAGTTCAAATAGATATTGATGACAACGAGTACAAAAAGAATAAAATTAAAATAGATGAATTTTACTGCGCCAATTTAGGAGATTTTTTCTTAAATGTCAACATTTGAATGGCTGAAAACTGTCGAACACTGGAAAAACAAATGGCCTCTTTATATCGAAGATTATAAAGATGATACTGATGGAATTAATTTATATACATTTATTGAAATACTTAATAAATTTATGACTTCAGATGACATTGTTGTATCTGATGCGGGTTCTGCTATATATGTTCCTTCACAGAATCTGAAACTTAAGCATAATCAAAAATATGTTTTATCAGGTGCTCAGGCCGATATGGGATTTAGTGTCCCTGCATCTATAGGAGTTTCACTTTCTTCACCTAACAAGAATGTTTTAGTATTCACTGGAGATGGTAGTTTTAATAGCAACATTCAAGAACTAGCCACTATTAGACATCTCAACTTACCTGTAAAAATATTTATTTGGAACAATGGTGGTTATCTCAGCATAAGAAATACACAAAATAAATTTTACAATGGTCGTGTGTACGGTACTTCTGTAAACAATGGATTATGGTTTCCAGAAATTAAAAAAATTGCAGATGCTTACGAATTTTCGTATTTTTTGGCAGAAAAAAATATTGATTTAGAAAATCAAATACAAGAAATTTTACAAAACACAAAGCCTACACTTATAGAGATTAAATGCAAACAAGATCAAGAAATTGTTCCTACATTAATGTTGAAGAAAAATCCAGTTACTAATCAAAATATCCAATGTGGATTGAATGATATGTATCCTTTCTTAAGCGATCAAGAACTGTCTGAAGAAATGATAGTAGATAAATAAGTTTGTCATATGAAAATTTTATTAACTGGTGGTAATGGATTTTTAGCAAGCAATATAAGAAAAAAACTTGTTGAAAATGGTTACGATGTTACAAGCATAAATAGGCAAATTCTTGACTTGACAAATACTGCTGATTGTTTAGATTTTTTTAAAAACAAGTATTTTGATTTCATAATTCATTGTGCAATTTTGGGTGGAAAAAGACTTGTACCTGATTCTGCAAATATTGCTATTGACAATATTAGAATGGCTACAAATCTTTTGATATGTAAAAAATCTTTTGGACAACTTATTCACTTTGGCTCTGGTGCTGAACTGGATAGAAGTTTTGATATCAATTCATTTTCTGATTATGGCTCCAAATTACCAGAAGACTATTATGGATTTTCTAAAAATGTTATTTGCCGATTGTTTGATAAAGAAGACAATATTCACAATTTGAGAATTTACAATGTTTTCAACTCTAATGAGTCTGAAGGTAGAATGATATCAACAAACATTGCAAATTACTTAAATAAAAAACCTATAGTTATCAATCAAGATAAATATATGGACTTTATGTTCTTTGATGATTTTTATGAAATACTATCGGCTTTTATCAAAAATAAAATTTATTATAAAGAAATAGATTGTGTATATGAAGAAAAACTAAAGATTTCTGATATTGCTAACATAATTAATAATTTGGACTCATACAAGGTTGCCATAAATATTGAAAAAGATGGACTTGGGAAATCTTATTGCGGTACTTTTTCTTATAGAACTGATAACTTCATAGGTTTACAGAATGGAATTAAGAAAGTTTATATGGATATAAAAAATGAAAAACTTACTAATTAATTATCTTGCCGGAGATAAATTATTTGAATCAATAGACTTAGAAATTTATTTTAAATCTTTGAAAAAAATAAACAATGCTGACAAATTTGTAATAACTAATAATGTTTCAGAAGCTAATCTTGAAAAATTAAAGAAAACTTACGACAAAGTTATCTTTGGGGAAGCTCCTTTTTATTATATATATCATTTATTTTATGATGTTTTAAAACAATATGGTAAAGATTACGATTATGCTATGTATATTGATACTCGTGACGTAATCATTCAGAAAAATCCATTTGATTATATGGCTTCTAAGCCTGAGAAAGATATGTTCCTAATATGTGAAGGAATGAAAGTTATTGAAAATGACTTTAATTTAGCTTGGCATAAAATTCTATCGTCTACTCAAATATTTCCAAATAAAGATGGAGAAAATAACTTAATTACAAATGGTGGAACTATAGGCGGAAAAATTAAGGACTTTATGTACATATTGCTATTAGCAATTACAAATGCCAATAGAAAAGCTCCAGGAATGATTACAGATCAAAGCATATACACTAGTCTGTATCCATACTTAAAAGATCTAGAAACAGTAGAATATTGTCATCCTTACACATCTACATTATGTGCAACTGGTGAAGGTATAAAATACAAAAATGTTGACATTAAGTTTATAGATGGTGTTGCTTGCAATCTTCAAGGTGAGCCATATTATCTATTTCATCAATGGGATAGAACTGAATATGCAGAGCAAATTAGAAACAAACAAGCAAACACACTTTCTTTTAGTATTTAACTAATTTGTCTTTCTACGTCTATATCAATGTCTGCAAGTGATTTTTGTTTAGATTCATTTTTAGTAGCTAGTATGAGTTGCATAGTTTCAAATTCTTTCATTGATAAATTTGTAAACTCATCTCTGCCGAAAGAAACAAGTCCTCTCAACATATAATCAATTTCTACTATTATTGGAGGTACTGGGTAGGTATCATTATCATTTGGGTTGAAATACTTTTTTGCGGCAATGTAGTAAAAGTTTGCTTCATCAGCTGACAAATAAAGATATTTTTGATATTCTACCCATAACCTTTCAATAATAGTATGATCAATAACATCAATCAATGGCTTGTTGATTGATGGCAAATGAAAAATACTTTCTTGATTATCAAAAGCAGCTAAAATAGAAATACTAAGTATTTCTCTCTTTTCAAATTCAGTATTTTGATAAACTACATTGTCTTTTTTTCTAAAAGATTTTGCGTCTATCAACAAACCTTCTTTCCAAGTAATTTCTCTTATTACGAAATTTACGTGAGAAATTTCTATCATATGGACTTTATCTGATTTTACTGAATTATAAAAATCTAAAAAATCTTTCATAGTGTGTGAAATTCAGAAACTAAAGGATTTCCAGTACCGAAGAAAGCAGTGAACTCTTCAAGCCTTGCTACAAATTTATATTCGTGAGTATATCCACCAGTAGGACTTATTTGAACATCTGGGTTTGACCAATCAACATTTTTTATTCTGTAGAAAAACAAAGGTCCAAAAGACATAGTCAAAGGAGTGGAGTTTTTATTAATTATACTTGTATTTACATAACTAAATATTTTGATAGATCCTGATACTTCTCTAGACGTCAAACTTGCAAACCTTGGACCAACTTTATCACCAAAGTATGTAGGATTCGATCTATCATTTATAATATCTCCAGCAGGCATAGTAAAATCAAAGTTTACATTTTGATTTACTTCTAGAGACATACTGATCAATCTAAAATTGATATTCTTAGTATTTCTTATAAATCTAATAAAGTTATTGTAAGCATTAGCTATACCAGGACCTCGATGAAATTGGCTTGCATCAAAAAAACAATCTGATAAGTTTATAGGTCTGTAATAACTTTGAAATGGCAATGAAGCTACACCAGATGATTGTAATGCAAAATTATATTCTGGCAAAGAATTACCTTCTAAGTCAACCATTGCTGTTCTATCAGTAGTCATAAAAGGTTTATAAGGCGGAATATTGTCTGGTGATATCATTGATTTACCACCATTGATATTAATTTGAATTTCTACGTCACCCAATGAGTTTGAGCCATCTACAGAAATTCTAAAACTACTCATAAAAGCAGGACCAAAAGTTTTATGAGTTGGAATTGAAGAAGCTGCCATTATTGGATATAAGGGAATAACACTTGCTTTATATATTAAATATTCTGCATCATATTGCACATTATATGAAGTAGAATATAAAGGATTAAAAGAAAAGTTAGCAGTGTATTTCTGTTCTGAAAAAACTGGAACATTATATATCGATAGTCCAGTAAAATTGTCTAACTGTTTGTAAATATTGTTTCCTGCATTGTCGTTGAATGACGAACAATATAGAGGAAAATAATTTTTATTTGCACCAAGTAAATTTTGAGGATCATTGAATAAGGGATTTGAAAACTGTGGAAATCTAACAAAATATCCATACAGAGTTCTTTTATCAGATGCTGTATATCCTAATCTATACAAATCCCAAATGTAAGCTCTAGAAGCATTTGAAGCTTTATTGATCCTGTGCCCACCATAAGATAGAAGTAATTGAAATCCGGGAACAAATAAAGATTGTGTGTCAAATTTATTTAATAAATCTGTTAAGTATATATTATGAGAAGCTGCTGGAGTATTGTTTATAACATTAGAAACATAATTTGGCAATTTACTTTCCGCCTGTTAGCTCCAACCATTTTTTTGCAAGAGCTTTGACTAATTCATATCTTATGTGGTTAACATTATTGATATCTGGATAATATACTTCTGTTTCTTCTTTAATTTCTTCATCTACTTCAACAAGCTGAGTGATACGAATACTTGAAAAAAATGTTGATAAAATTAATTTGCATAAAACAGAAGTTCGCAATAAAGGATTGCCAGTCACAGAATTGATGATTGTAGCTTCTTCAATGATATGCGACATTTCACTAAAACTTCTTCCTTTTACATCACAAGAAATTGTTGATTGCCCATCAGAATTTATTTTGTAACAAATAACGTCTCCATTAACATCTTTGATAATGTCACAACTTAATTTTAGTTCAAATCTTTTACTTGCATCAACAAAAATACTCATTAATAATTACCTGTAGATTCTAAAGTAAAGTCCTGATTGTAATTTTGAGTAACAACTTGATAAGAGACTGTATTCTTTTGGTATTGATCGCTACCATGCTCTTGTGATTGAGCTGTCCACACTACCTCAGGCAAATCAAGCTTTACAGGACCCATATTTAGAGTTATACCGCCATTATTTAAGCTTGCTGGTCCTGACAAAAACTCAGTCATAAGAAATGGTTTCATAGGTCCAGTGTATGTCAGTGTTCCAGATATATTTCTTCCTTCACTGTAATAACCAAATGGCAAAAGATTTTTCATTTTATTTTTTACAGTCACTGATGATTTAGAATTCAAAGTGTAAACTGGTTTTAGATTGTTTGTAATCTCTAAAGAAATACTATTAACAAAAATGCTATCAAGACCAGTTTTTTGATATCCTTGAAACACTTTGCTGTCACTCACACTTCCTAAACCAAAGTGTCCATAATCAGGAGTATTCTTACTAACTTGCAAACTGTAGCCATTTAGTAGATAGCTTGGTTTTTTTGATAAATATTTTTGGACTATGGTATCAAAATTGCTATACATAGTGGTTTGATATTTTCTATCAACACCTAATACTTTCAAATCAACATCAACTACAACAGACTCACCTGGTGTAAAGTTTATTGAAAATTTGTCAACCATACAACCAAATAATAGACCTTGCTTTAGAGAAAAAATGTTGAAGGTTGATTCTTTACTATAATTTCTTACATACGACGCTATATAAGAAGTATCTCTTGCGAAAGACGTTCCAACACCACTTGATAGTGTAACAGTTCTATTTGCTTTAGATACACTTACTACTTGAACACTCTGTGATGTTTCTGTCAAGTCATTTTTTATTTTAGCAGTGAATGGAGTTTCAACAGACATTATTTCAGCAATATTGTCTACATATAAAACACTTGTTCCCACTCCAATAGTTGAAGAATTAGAAGAAGAAAATCTTGAAATTATAGATGTTGGAGAACCATATTTAGCTTGCATACAATAGTCGAAAAATGCAGCCAAAGAAAAATCCATATATCCCCAAGAATCAACTCTGAATGGGAATCTCAAAGATACTGTATTTTCTATTTGTCCAATACTAAAAGTTTGTGGATTTATACCCTCTCCAACTAATCTGTCTGTATTAAGAGATTGATTTCTACCTATTGAAAAATTCTCAACAGAAAAAATATAGTTTTGATCAATATTGCTAAAATTTAAATTATAATCTGGATCTTCACCATAATCTTTCGAAAGTACCAATAAATCAAAAGAACCAATTTCATAAGATGGAAAATTTATAATACTTTGAAAATTTTCATATGATTGTTTGTAGATATGTTGTGCCGGGAATGACTCTGAGCTGCCAATCCCTGTAACCCCAAGAGTGACATCTGCAAACGCTCGAACTTTATTATCTGATTTTCTCATTTTACTTATGGAACAGTCTCTATAGTAATCAGATCATAAATGTCCCAAATTATTGGACCATTATTCTCTCTGTTTAGGTTTGTTCCAGGAACAATATATACATCTAAGACTCTATCGAACAAATCAACTACATTGCCTAATTCAAACCTTGTGTTTCTAACAGTACCTTGTGGGACTGTTGCACTTAAGGTTTTTACTTGCCCAAAATCTCCATTCTGAGCAGTTACATATACAATCATCTCATTTTTGATTGTTGTATCTGTAGTTGTAGCGATACCAGTTGCAGATCCATTTAGTCTCAAGGCAGAAGTAGACAAATCATCAACAGGAGGGACAAAAACTGATAATCTTCTAGGAGTAAATGATATTCTATTTGTAAGAGAGATGCCTTTTCTTATGACATCTCCTACAATATTTCCATTATCTAAATATCCTCTTGCTTCAAACCAGAGTGTGCCTCCAGTTCCTGTCCAAGAAGTAGCATTGTCTATTGAAGTTTTTGCGAATCCTGTAACTCCACTGATTGTTCTAGTATACAAACTTGTTGAACCTAAAGAAGTTGCAAAAGATTCAGGTTTGTTAATCATAACATAGTAGAATGAATTTTGGGTTACGTTCACACCATCATCAAACTTGAGCGTATAAGTATTTGTCCCTTGAGATATGTCTGAATACCTCAAATAAGATTGACTTGACAACATACCATTATATGTTGGTGTAGAACCTGTTGCAGAGAAAATAGAAACTGCTAAGCCTGTAGTGCCTGTACCATTTGTTTGACTGCCTGCATCATAGTAAAGTTTAAAACTTACTCCGCCAATGTATGCATCTTCTCTTGCTTGGAATAAAAAAGCATTCAGTCCATTTACCAGTGACAAATTAGTATTGTCAGTATATGAAGGCAAAGTGTTGTACGGAGGATATTGTATTTCATCAATATTAGTAACTTTTCTTTCATATAACTCATCTGTAAGTCTAGGTTTTTTGTAAATGTTATAAAAAAGTACATTGGAAATTGCGGTGCCTGTCCAATTCAACTCTACTAAATAATTATTCGTAACTGTAGCAGGTGTTATGATATTAGTATATGTATTAGTAGACTCAACATATTCAGAACCAGAAATATTGTAAACTGCAGAAACTCCATAAATTTGAGTTCCACTATACAAAGATGATTGATAGTTAGAACAAGCGTATGTAGCAGTAGTTAGCCCTGTTGCACTAAAATTCAACGTATCTCCGATCGCAGAATTATAAGTATTCAAGTCTCCACGGAATACTGCAAAAGTGTGTTGCAAATCTTGACCTGTAGAGTTGTAATAAGCTTTAGCAAAATTATATGGAAACTCAAACCTTTCAAGCCCACTAAAGCTTAAGCCTTTAGAATAATATTCATTAGGTCTGAAAGGTTGAGTTGACAAAAGTTCTCTAATTGTCAAACCACCTGAGACTGCTGTGAAGCTTATGTAATTAAATATTCCATTAATTAAAACATTCAAGTACTCGTTAGATTTATAATTTTCGAGTAATACCAAAGTGTCATTGCAGTTTTGGATTATAAGATTTTTGTCATCAGCAGTTCCCAATATTGGATCGCTTGATGTGGCTGTTGGCATATCAATAACAGTTCTTGTAAAACCTGTTCCTGATGCTATGACAACTGGATTCTCTGGGTTTTTACATAAGACTTTTGCAATTGGAAGCCAGCTTTGAGGCAATGGAGGAAAATATTTAAATCCAGTAATATATTCAAGCGCTTCTTCAACTGGAAAGCCCGTTATATATTTTAATTTTGGTTGAAAGATAAATGTAACAGTAGTATTGGCAAAGACAGCTGTAGATAAAACGCCAAAAGAACTACCATTATAGTAAGAAGGGTCAATAATTAACGCAGTCCTGTCTTCATTTACTCCTGAAAATGTTATGACATTATTCCCAACAACTCCCTGAATAGGAAAACCTAAAACTTCTGCGACATTAGTATCGTTTACATAAAGCAGAGATGAATTTGCGCTTGTGTTTTGATTGACTGTTGTGAAATATAATTGCTTTGCTTTTTGAACTTCTTCGAATGGTAAACCAACTGTGATTCCGTATTTATAGCCGTCTGACCCAACTAATGTATCTGAATAATCTTTTGACCATTCTTTCTTAAGTGGAATTTTTTGAGTTGTAGTTTGAAGTAAAGATCCATCAAAAGCTACTTGTCCACCATTTACAGTAAGATAGTAGGGATCGTTTGACAAATCGTATGTTAAGCCAAAGCCCAAAGGATTCGTTTCCACTACTCCAAAATAAGGAAATCCATTTGTAGCTAAACTTAGTAAGTTGTTAATTTCAAAAATTGAAGAGTTAGGTTTGTTTAGATCGCCTAAGCCTAAAGTCAATGCATCATAAATATTACCTGCTGTTTTTGAAAGCTCTAATATTATTTCTTCAATTTTAGATGATATTGCCATTTTAAATACTTATACCTAACTCATTTTGTATATATGTTTCAAGAGCATCAGGAAGTCCATCTTCTGAAACTGACCAATAGGTCTTAAAGTCAGGATCCCAACCAGAGTTTCCAACCCAACTGGAAATGATTGCTTTTAATAACGTGTTTTGATTATTATATATTTCTAGAATTTGCTCATAATTTCTTATAACTACTGGTGTTATAAACTGATTCAAAGTCTGATCATTGAATCCGAAATATCCTCTTGGTTGTCTAAAATCATAAAGTTTGAAAAATACTCTTGATTTATCAATACTTTGATCATAATAATGAACGTCTGCTAAAAATTTATATACGACTATATGATAGTCAGGGTTATATTCTGGAAAGACTATTTCGCTGGAATTTAATAAAATGTCTTCTGCTGTTTTTTCATCAATATCTTTTGAAACAATTATTGGATCACCATTGTAATCATTAGCTGGTCTGGCTAAAGAAATATACAATGATGTTCCGTATTGGTCGTTGGCTAAATAAACTGCTCCAAAGACATATCCATCAGACATTTCATCAAGCGGTCCCAGCATATCGTAAACAGAAAAACTTTCTTGGTTTCCTGTTGGGAAAATCAAATTTGTATTTGATGTGACTGACTTAACTAAAGATTTACCAAAAGAAACAGTATCGTAATAGTTATTATAAGCAATAGATTTTAACGAAGAAAGTCCATACAAAAGCTGAATGTCTCTTGCCTCAGTATTAGTTGCTAAAGCATATTCTTGTGATGATAAAGCCAAATCTAAAGTTGTTCTTGTTTTTTCAAGAGCTAAAACTAACTTATTCAATATGTATGCTGAGGCGTAATTCATTTATTTATTCCTCAATGTAAATCTATCAGTTTCTGGAAATCCTAAAGTTGGAGTGTTTATTTCATCTTGTGTTTTTCCTACAACAAGATAAGATAAATTTTTAATTTTGTTTGCGTTTATTAAAATCGGAGAAATATCTGGTTCAAAATAAAATGAAGAATCAATATCATTCCAAGCAACTTCTCCAGTTTTTCTCCATTCAGCCTTGATTGTATGATCGTTTTCAAGATTGCAAAATTGTATTTTGAGATTAATTGCAACTGATGAACCTGTGGCAACATAAGAAGTAGTGAAAGAATTAAGAGAGTTATTTTTCCACTGACTTATGTAAGGGTTGGACTCGTTATTTATGATAAGTTTAATTCCACCATTTGAAGTAATCCTAAAATCAAATGTTGAACCTATCGAAGATTTTGTTATAAAATCTCCTTCAATAACTCCATTGAAATAATTTGTTTGTCCTAAGCCACTAAATTTTGATATATCGACTTTATGATGGGTGCTTCTTAAGTCAAAAGATTCATTAGTATTTAAGTCGTTATAATTCCAAGTGTCTTTTTTATACCAATCAATAATCCAAGTTGGAGATTTTTCTAATTTAAAATAACTTGTATTTAATGTGTTGTTCACATAATATTTTAAATATAAATGAATATCATTTGCTCTTTTGATAAGATTGATAGAATTGTTTCCAAAATAAAAAGTAGTATCACCAGAACCTGTCAGATTGGATGATAAATAAATACTGTAATTAGAGTTATTTTGATCATAAATTACATTAGTTATAGCTGTTCCTGAAGAAAGAACATTACTTGTGACACTTATTCCAGCCATTACAATATTATCAAAATTTTGCTCATAAATATTGATAATATTTGTTCCTGAGCTACCTGTTGCTGCTATGCCTGTAAATCTATTTACAAGACTTCTAGGGTATATTCTCAAGAAACTAGGGGTAAATACATCTTTATTATTTATTGACCAGTAACCATCAACAAAATAATCATTTGTTTTTCTCGTATCATTTACAGGTGCCATAGATAGATTTGTATTTTCATAATTTCTATTAAATGATCCATAAATTTCTTCCTCATTGCTGAAGAATACTCTATATGGAGTGCCTGTTTGATAAGTCCATTCATATCCATCATAAGTTGCAATATTTTGTTGACTTGGAGATGATTCTTGAATAGCAATATTGAACTTGTATCTAACAACATAATTCTGATTACTAGCTGTCATACCAGTACTTGCAACTGTCATACTTGTGCTAGATGCAATTCCACTTATTGGATACCAAGTATTTATTTCGGAGGCAACAGTTGCTCCAATACCAATTTCAGCATTCACTAAGTAATCTTCAAAATTAGTAAAAGAATTATTAGCTGGATTATAGATCCCTGTTACGGAAGAATCATCTACGTTTATAAGCCCTTTAGTTTTTTGATCATAAACTGGCAAGGTTGTATTTGATTCTAAAACAATCCAATACGTTCTATTTTTAGTCAAAGAATAATTAACATAAAAATAAACATCTTTCAAAACATTTTCTATATCGCTGTAGTAAACTTTGCTCCCAGTAACAAGTTTATTCGATGGTAAATTTTCATAGTTGTCATATATTGAGCATTCTATATAAGCTTCATTATTCAGCCATTTAGCAGTTTTTGAAAGTTTTACTTTGAACGACTTTATGTCTTGTTTTTCAGCTGATGTAAACTTGAATGCAACTTTTGGATATATAAGATTTTTACTTCCCGCAGTTGTTGTCACATTTATGCCAGCACTTGATTCTACTGAAATTTGTTGTTTGTAAATGTTTTCAATTGAATTGATTGAATAATCAGCTGTTCCATATCCTGATACACAAATGATAAACGAATCCGATCTTAAATCATTGAGATTATTTGGAGTGTGAAATTTTGTCGATTGATTGCTGCCATAAATTGATTCAATGTTTGAAAACCAATATGGATCACCTGAAGAATAATTTGATACTGTAATACCAACCTCTTCAATACCATTATATAAGTTTGGTAGAGCAGATAGATTGCTTGAATAGAAAGATTTAGTTAATTCATAATCAGCTATATTTTCATCAATTTCAGTCTGAGTAACATTAGGGTTATTTATTTTTAAATCAGCAATAAAATCAACTTCACTTTGTTTTGTGTTGTCAACTGGGGCAACAACTTTAGACAATATGGTTCTACTTTCACCAATCTGCAAATCAGGAATAATTGCTGAATTGCCATAAAGTCGATAAAGTTCTATAGTATTAAGTGTTCCTTCAGATGCATTTAATTGCTCTTGATTTGTGCCTTTCTTGTAATATCCACTCAAAGATAACTTTTTAGATTTTCTGATATTATATTCGTTGTCTGATATCAAGAACTTACTAGAGTTTAAAAATATGTTTTTGTTGGTAAAGTTTTGATTACTATCCCTAAACTTAATAGCTAATGAGTAATCTTTGACTAATTTATTTCCTGAATCAATATGATTATTAAGACTGGACAATAAAGAATTTTTTTGATATATTTCAAATTCAGTATTTGTATTTAATTTTTCATTATTCAAAACAATTCCATCGTTTGAATATTCAAAAAATGTTTTAGTAGGTGGTTTTATACCAATGTCTGATACTGCTTTATTACCATCTAAAGAAATATCAATATACTGAGGTTCTGTTTCGGAAACACTATTTTTTATCTTATACGCTTGATTAGTGATAGTTTTTTTGTATTGCGATTCTAGCACTAAGTATGTATCAGAATTTACGCTAGAGACTATGCCATATAAAATTGTTCCATCGGAATTGTAAATATAGTCTCCATCTGATATTTCTGTTAAAAATTTAGTATTTTTTCCTATTACTACATTAGTGCCACCATTTATTGAAATAGTTCCCAGACAAGATATAAAATCGTTATTTGATTTCAATAAATCTGTGTTAGGATATTTCAACAAGTTATGTATCAATAATAAATTATTTGGACTCAAAGTGGTTAAGTTTTGAGACCCTTTTGCTTTGAAATTAGAGAAAGGTATTACAAGATTAGAAAGAATAGTATTGAAATAAATATCGAATTCATTTCCTCTAGTAAAAGTAGTAAATGCTAATATTTCTTGCAATGAATAGTTTATGAAATCTGAATCTCCCAAAGATGGAACAGCAAAATTATTAGCTTTTCTTTCTATATAAACTACAGATGCATTGTTAAGATTGTAGCTAGTATTCGTAACTTTTTTAATTGTGTTGGAAGTTGATAATGACGGATATGTTAATATCAATTTTGCTATGACATTATATTGGTCATCAATTTCTGGATAGTTATCAAAATTTTTCCAATCGATTGGTGCCATTGACAAAGGCATAGGTTTTCCAAAAAATAAGAAAATTTCATTGTCTCCATTTTCAAATTCATTACCAGAAAGAATATTTGTAGAAGTTACAACTAATGGAATAAATTCATTTGAAGATAAAGAATAAAAATTGCTTAGTGAGTTAGTATCTCCTGTAGATGCTTTGTCAATAGTCTCAGGAAATTTGTATCTAAATGGATTTTGTGTATAGGGAAAATCACCATCATAAAAACTATTATTAGACTTATTTTTTGAAAATAAGTAAATATTACTATCGTTTACTCCAGTTTTTTCGAAAGTCAAGTAGTTTGTAATATCTTTTTGAAAATAAGTTTTTCTTGGAAAAATGTACCAAGACGAATCTAAGTTAGAACTATTGAATGTAGTAGCTGTCCCCGAAGTATATGCTGGAAGATAATCTCTGAAAAAGAGATCGAAAGTTTCCCAATAAAATCCAAAATGAAACCAATAATTATTTGTCCAGGTTGCGGGAGTTTTAACTTTAATTAAATAATTATTTTTTATTCTTGCTGTAGTACTTCCAGAGCTACTTGATTCCTGAATAGAGTAAGCAAGTAAAGTAAGAGCTATACCTGCCATTGAACCTGCTAATGCAAATGTTGAGCCTACACCAGCAGTTATGAGATTTTGGTGAGAATAAACCGCTAAGTCTTTTGGTATATTTGTTTTTGGATCAATATGTAAACAGTTTTCAAAATAGGACTTAGGAATGATTATTCTAGCTTCATTAAAACTTGAAGAACCAGTTGTGTTTTGTACTGAAATCCATCTTGAAGAATTAAACAGATTGACTCTAGTGTATCCAGTTCCGGTATATCTTACTGGAAAAGAATAGTTTGCTCTAGAACTACCTGTTCCTGGTTCTGAGTTTATATTATATATTATGTAAGCTGTATTTGCAGAACCAGCCGCATTGTAAGGAGGAATGTAACTTGACCAAGCGTTATAATCATACACACCCCATCCTTCTGGAGTTGGAGGATTGTAATATTGAGGTGTCCAGTCTCCAGTGTTAGCAAATCCAGCTATTTTTGGATCAATAGCGTATTGCCCACCTTGAAAACCAAAAGCAATATCTTCGTCAGAATCATAAGTTTGATACGGAGTAGTTATTGTTCCAGTAAGTGTTTTACCAGCTAAGTCATAATCATGAAAAATGGTAGAACCCTTGATTTTCGGGACTATAGCTTCGTAATCAAGAAAATAACCCCTATTAACAGTCAAATCACCAACCAAACTTTTATATGCATATTTGGCTTTACCGATTTGATCTATTATGAACTTAAGTCCTTTTCTTTTAACTTGACTCATTTTTAATATGCAGTTGTTGGAACGTTATCAGGTCCGTAATATAATTGTCTTACTAGCTCTTTCGCACGTATAGTTATTGTTCCAGTTCTAAATAACTGTTTATTCGTAGCATCGTCTGAACCCTTAATGTCATTGCAGATTACATCGTAAAGCATTCTTACAGGTTCAACATTGTCTGTTCTCATTCTTAAGATGTTATTTCTAGCAGTCGTAGATAAGTTAGTTACAGTAACTCCAGCTCCAACATCGTTATACATTCTGATAAATGCTTCTGCAGCAAGTCCAGATGATGGGATTGATGGGGCACTTATATCAGGATCGTGGGTGTCAGCCCAAAGATTATTAAATTCACTTGTTACTGTACTTACATATGTTGACAAAATACTATTGTGATCCACTGTGAAATGCTGTGGATTCAAAGTAAATTTTTGACAAATCGGACAAGTTTCAACAACCCACATTCTTCTGTGTTTTCGTAGTATGCTTAAAACAAGTCTTGTAGCTTCTTGAGTAACTCTTTCAGTAGTTTCTATTGTGTCTGCGCCTACTGCAATATCAATCGTTAAAGAATGTTCAAACTCCTGTAATCCAAAAGCAATATCTTTTAATGGTGAACTTGAACCCTTAAAAGTAAAAGAAATGCCATTTGGTTTTTGACCCTGTTCACCTATGTAAAAACCAGTGACAGGTCTATCAAAAATTACAATTTGATTTTTTGCATTTTTAGGAAGTTCGTGAAATAAAATGCCACGAAAAGTATCATAAACTCTTTCAAGCATATATAGTCACCTATTGACTTTGACCCTTAGATCTTTTGCCTTCAGTTGGATTGATTGCTATACCTCTTAAGGTTGATCTTACGAATCTATCTCCTCTAAGGTTTCTCTGACCAAAAAGTCTTATCTCTCCATTTTGTACTCTGACCAATTGGTTTTGAGCAAAATCAAATCTTACTTTTTGTGCTTCAGAGTATTGTGCATCTGAACCTTGAAGAGCTTGCATATAATACATTTGAGCTGCTAAAATTGCACAAATAACTGGCACTGGGTGTGGATAAGATACATCACCACCCATATTTACTTGCTTCAATGGAACGTCATAAATTGTTGCCAAGTTTGCGTCTATTTCTGCAGATGCTTGTTGTATGAAAAAATCTATGTTGATATTAGAAGCAGACTCTGGAGTAGGGTTTCTAAAATTAGGAACTGGATTGTCACCTTCTGTTACTACATTTGGTGGCAAATATTGTTTGACATCACTTACTGAGCAATATGATCTTGGCATTAGATTTCTCCGGTTTTAGGCTGTAAATATTTAGGCGTATAATCTACACCTTGTTCCTCTTGAATAAATCCCATCTCTACTGCTTTTTTTCTTTCAAGTAAAGTGAAAACATTGTTTTCTTCTAATTCATTTGCAGATGTAGCTCCTGATGAAATGAATCTAGGAAAATCAATATCAATATCTCTATAACCACCTACTTTGGCATTGAATATTTCAACTCCATCGGGTGCAAACAAACTACCTTGCAAACGATTTATTTTTTGACCAATAGCTTTTGTAACATTTGCTGCTAAAACAAATCCACCTTGTTTGTGAGCAAATTCGCAAGCTTTGTCAATGGTCAAATTTTTGGGTAATGGTTTTGTTAATTTATAAATATATAAAGATTCATTGTCTCTACAGACATAGGTTTGTCCGGGTACAACAACAACATCCATTTTTTGCTCAAAAGACATCTTTTGAGCTCTTAAACCTACACTAGGATCATCCGCAGACAATATGCCTACGATATCTAGACCGTTAATAATTGCCGATGTGAGCAAAGACTTAATAGTTGAATTTAAGTAATCTTCATTTGCAAACTGTTCTTCTTTGTCGATAAATATACATAAATCGACTCGTAAAACATTTTTACGAATGGCTACACATTCTTTAGCTGTTTTGTACCAAGGAGACATAATAGATTTTTCTCAAATCAACCTTCTAGTTCCTTGATTATCTTTTTGTTCCGCAATCTGGACAAAATTTCTCCATTCCAGGAAAACTGTATCCACATTCAGTGCAGAATTTTGGCATTTGAGGAGTGCCACATTTTAAGCAAAATTTAGCATCTTTGGGAAGAGCGTATAAACAATCTCTATTTGAACAATCTTTCATCTGATCGTTACTAAATCCTACTCTTGTATTAGGACCTATTTGAACTGTTCCATCAGTATTTGGATGAGCCTTAAATTTCTGGGAGGTTCCATCCATTTCATCTAATTCATTAAGAAGTTTTGCAAGAATCTCATTTTGAGGAGTTATTGAAATAGATTCATCTTCTGGTATTTCGTCCTGCTCTTCAGGTTCGCAGTCTGTTTGATTTGGCTGATTTTGTGCCCAATTTTGAAATTCTATGCTATCAAAAAGGCTTTTCTTAGGTTCAGCATTAATTGCGCCAGAATCATCGATTTTTAGGTCAATCTCTAGCTCTTGCATCTGTTTTTCATCTCCAAGAACAGTATGCCCAAACTTATTAACTTTAGGCTTGGGCATATCTTCTCGAAATGGGTTTGTAAATGAAGCTCTTAAGGATTTAATTTGTTCTTCGTCCATAAGAAAATTATACTACTTTGCGTTCTTTTTGTCGTCTCTTCTTTCGTATTTAAAACTAACCACTTCAAATGTATTATCTGGTTTGTCTCCCGCAGCAAACTCTGTAACATTGTCAGCATGACTTTCTATTGATTGAAGTATTTTAGACATAAGCTGCGTATCAGGAATAGGTCCATTATGCTTTGCCTTTATTTCAACAGAAAAACTGTGCAAAGTTCCGTCATCAGATTTTAAAGTAATCTCAGGTCTTTGTCTTGCAAAAGATTCAATCTTCGGGTTTTGCAGTTCATTGACCATTGGATTTGTTGTCAAATCTTCTTCACCCATAACATCATCAATCCTGCCTGCTAAAGCGGGATCTACTTGGGCCACCTTAGTCTTCATATTTTCTAAGAGTCTAATAACCTTATTCATTTCAGCCATCCTTGTTTAGTCCGTTTTTTTACACCCATTAATTAAGGGAAGTATAATTATATATATTTAACATGAATTTAAGTAAATTAATTTAAATTAAAAATTTAAATTTAACAATTTGCTTAAATTGAAAAATCATTGTTCAATGCTTTTATGAACCAGTCCCAATATTCCATATGTATCTGAAAAATCTACTTCTTCCTCCAGGCATATTGTATTCTGGTACTACAACTGACCTTGTACCAGGATATGTTGCAATAGGAAGCTTTTCTAATGTCTTTTCAAAATCTTCTTTGTACATTGTAGCTGTCTGTCTTAATTGGTCAGTAAATTGAGCATCTGGGTCTTCAATGAGTAATCTTCTTTGTCTATTTGTAAGACTAATAAGTAAACTTCTAAGTAAGTAGTATGTAGCTCCATAAACAATTGCTGGTTCATAAAAGAATGGTGTAGATGCTACTGTTGAGTACTTTGATGCTCCTGGTTGTGAATTGATTTGTTGTAAAGCCATATACAAAGCATTGTTTATATGCTCATTTGTAAACATCTTAACACTGTATGAAACCAATACATTATCGTAAGATTTAATTGAAACAGGATTCCCATTTGCATCAATGAAAAATATGTTTCCTTTATAATCGCATTTGTATCTCAATCCATCTGGGTAGTTATTTCCACCAGATAAAGGTGATTCATAACCATCTCTGTTTTTAATTATTGGATCAAATGTGTCATTGATTGTTGTGTAGATAGGATCAGTTTCTGACAGTTGAATCATTGGATCTCTATCACCTTCATTTGATGGCCCACTGATTCTTACATCTGGTCTTGGAAAATAATTCCAGTACGGAAATGCTACTGTAGCAATTTTTCTGTCTTTTCTAAAAACAACTTCTTCGTCATATACTGCTACATTTAGTAAATGTTCTAACTCAAATCTAATGCTTGATTTTATAAGTAACTCATCCCCTAAAAATGGAGAACTTGTATTTAGTACAGTTCCATTTGCATCTACTTCTTGAATTCTGTAGTAATTGCTAGGATGACCATTTGAATCCCAACCCTCATTGATTGGAAACGGTACTGTTTCTATTGTTGTGTATGTACCATCAAATTGTTCAGACTTTTGAATTTTGTAAAACTCAACTCCACTTGCTCCTGATCTTTCCCATTCAATAAAAATGCCCGGATTGGTTGTTTGTGTGTTGTAATATACTAGTGCACTTTGCGTATATGACATTGCTTGTATTTCGTCTGACATATTTACTCCAAAAAAAATAAGGCTACCGACAAGATAGCCTTAATCTAGTCATATTAAGTTTTTTCTAAACTCGTCTTATGGAGCCCTTGTCACTTTCAAGGTCTATTTCATTTTCTAAATCAATAGAATCTGCAATTCCATCATCATCTGGAGTATCTAAAAAGTTCATTTCACCACCAGCTACAACTTTGTCTCTATTGTAATTAGTCATATTGACTTGTCTAACTGATGTTCCATCAATAGCATTTTCAGATGGCTGTGCTACAAAAGCTCTTCCTCTTCTTTCATCACCTGATACTGAAGAGTTTTCATTGAGACTTCTTTGTTGCTTAAGAAGATTTTGAACTAAATTAGGATTACTATTTACTTGTTCTGCAAAGTCTTCAATAGTTAGTTCATCTCCTCTTAGCTGTGCTTGAGTTTGAGCAATATCGAAAGCTGTTGCATAAGATAGGGAGTCATTTGCATATCCTGCTGTTGATACTTCCGTGTCTTTCTTGTATGCCTTTTCAGCATCAATAGCTTCTACTTCCATTTGTTTGCCATCAACATCTACAGTCCTAAGATTGTTTTGATTTTGCTGCCTAATGAGCTCTTTTTTACCTCGAATAGCAGCTTTCTCTTCAATAGAGTCAAACTGTTCAGGAGTAATTTTTCTCAAGAATCCCATTCTTAATGAGCTTCTTAAATCTTTACTTGCCTTGATAACTTTTGAATCTTCCCAAGTTAAGTCAATAGCTTCTAGTGGTCCAAAATTCAATCTAATATCACTGACATAATGAGGACCTAAAGTTACATTTTGAACAATGAATGATTCAGGCTCGGTGTTTTCTTCCATTTTTTAATCCTTTTTTCTCTCTATTGGCAAAGATGTAATACCATCTAAGCCTTCTTTACCCGTCCATAATTCATTAGATTGAGATTCTCTGGAATTTGGATCGTATGAACTTTTTCTTACGTTTTTTTGTTCTTTGACAAAATCTGCCATTTGTTTTCTTTTTGAAGTAGTGCCAAATTGTTTTTCTTTTGCTGTAAGTCCCTCTTGCACATTAAAAGAATTAAATATTCTTTTTGCCGTACCATTTCCACAAGGACAAGGAATTTCTTCTTTGTATTCACTAAATGAAAGTGAAATTACAAAAGATTTAGGTTCATTTTGGCAACTACACAAAAATTCGTAACGTGGCATATAAAGGTACTTGTACAAAATTCTATGAAATCTACAAGGGAGAAAATATAAAATGAGTTCTGAATTATCTGACGCAACTAATGCACATAAAATGTATTGTGTTAAGTGTAGAACTATGGTTATGGTAACAGCACCTAAGAGAGTTGTTATGAAATCCAGCAGACACGCTCTTCAAGGCAAATGTCCGCATTGTTCTTGCTCAACTTTTAAAATAACAAAAGCAGAGTAAATATGAAGTTTATTTTCGACGATAGTTTTTCAACAGACCCTAATTTGTTTAAGTCACAAACAGATGAAAGGTCTGTCTTTGTTTCTGGCAATCTTATATTTGAATCTCAACGTATTTCTGCTGCACCTGCTGGTGCGGTAGAAGCAGCTATAAGAAAATACAAAACTTCCATTCCAAAAGATAGGACACAACTTAGAAACGATATTGCTTCAAGATCAGGAATTTATTCTAGTTGGGATGACGCTGATGTGGAAGCATTCGATTCTGGAGTTGTTGGTAGTTCTTCATCTGGCACCTCTAGAAGTTCTCGTGAAAAGTCAAAAACAAGGCAGTTTATTGATACTATCAAAGAAGATGCAGAGATATTAGGTGAAGCAAGCGATCAATCTATGGCTCAGTTGACACTCAGGAGCAGATTGGTCGATCAATTAAAGCCTTTTATGAGTGAATCTGAAATTGGTAAGCTATTTGATGATGCTATCTTCAAAATTGGAATGCCAGAGTCAGAATTACTTGACTTTATAAAAAATATTTTAGACTACTCATCAACAGCAGGAGCAAATATAAAGAACCTTTTTGCTTTTGCTTTGATGCACTTTTCAACAAGACTTGACAAAGCTACAACTGAGCTTATTTTAGAGACAGCAGCGAAGTTACAAGAGAAATATCCAGAATTAGATTTCTTCAAGATGCTCATAGATTCAGCTAGAGGAGATAAGCCAAAATTAGGATTGTTAGCTATCATCAAAGATAAAGATGATATGTATTTAGCTAAAAAGATATTCTCACTTGCGCAATACACCTTAGCTGAACAAAATGAGGCTGTCAACAGAGAAAGAAAAGAAGTCAGAATGAGACTTCAATCTATGCAAGAAAGAAAGAACTTGCAAAGAGCTTTATTTAACGCATTAAAGATGAATGAAGTTGATAGAGCATTAACAACTGAAATAGACAAGTTTGGTGATTTGTTCAGAAAACTTATCACATCACCACAATTTAGAGCATTAAAAGATCTTCAGTATACATTATTAGCTGGTAGAAGATTGTTAGACACTTGGATGACTTTGTATGCAGATACTCAACCAATCAATGCAAGATTATCCCCTACAGAAACAAGAGACGACCAAAAATCTGTTGGAAGATTCACTGGAGATGCACAAAATCAAAGCACGTCAAGATTTCCTTCAAGAAGAGAAAATTTCCTTGCTTCTAGTAACCCAAAATTCATAAGAATTGCTCAAAATCAACAAGCTACAAATGAACAAGAAGTTTTAAAAACTCAAGCTTTTGCAATAAATAGACTTTATCAAGGCATTTCGAATAACGTATTGCCCAGAATTCAATCTTCAAATTTACCTCCACAAATAAAGAATTTTATGAATTTATATTTGAATACTCACCTACAAGAACTTCAAAAAGCAAGTAGAAGCAACTCAAGAATATCTTTTTCTGACTTAGGTGTATCTATTCAAAATAAAGTTATGATGTCTATAGATAAGTTGAACCAAGGTACACAAAATTTACAGCAAAATAACAGAAGGCAAAGTGCTTTTGAAAGCAGATTCATATATGCTCAAATGTCTGGTGCACAAACTTCAAGACCTCAGGTAGATAATAATATTGCACAAGTATCAGGGCACATAGACAACATTGTTAATTTTTTAGTCACTTTGGCTAAATTTGAAACTTTTGGTAAATTAATTTCAAGAGAAAACGTATTTGACTTTATTTTACTTCTGAGATTTGTTGGAAGAGCTGAGCAAAACATATTAATGGAACTTGATTTACAGTTGGGTAATATTGGTAGATTTGCTCCTGCTGATGCTAATATTTTCAAAGATGGACAGTTGACTAAAAGAGGCGCTGAAATAATTGCTAATAGAGAAGAAGTAAACGCTTTACTCGAGTTTATGCCAGAGTTATCAGCAAGAGCAAGAGACTTAGAAACCAACATTGAAGAAGATAAAAAATTTATAAATCAAGTTGAACAAAACTTATCTGTAGAGGCTAATCAATCTGTTCAAACATTTCAAGGTTCTGAAGCTGACGATGCTCCAATGGAATTTCCAGCTGAATTAAAAGAGAAATATGAGAAATTTGTTGATGTAATTCAAGGCACTATAAATGATTACTATGTGTTACTAGGAATCAGAAGACAAATGAATAAAGTTGCTCAAGTTGAAAAACCTGACAGCAACATAATAAGTGTCTTAAATAGATTAGAACAACAAATTTTAGTTGAAGTAAAACAACTTGAAGAGAAGAAAGCAAAATATCAGTCTACAAACTTAATCAGAGTAGAACTTGAAAGAAAAAGAAGATTGATGCAGCTTTTAGGGCCAATCGAAAAAACTATACAAGCTTATTCTAATGCTGGCATATCAATAGCAAATTTAGTTACACAACCTAATGGATTACTAAACTTGTTACGCAGAATTAGAGAAGAAGAAGAAAATGCTTTGGAAAAACTTCTAGATGAGTATGCTTTGTTGAAAGAAGATATTACTCCAGTCAATTTAGGTACATTCAAAAAACCTATGGACAGAGAGCAAAACACAGGAACTGAAATTGGAGAGCCTGGAAAAGTTACAGAGGATATGGTGTAATTATGAGATTTGTGATTGCTGCTACATCTAATCATCCTATTGAAAACGATCCAAAGTACAATGACTTTTCTAAAACTTTCTTAACTCCTGAAGATATAACAAAAGATTCTGGACTTGTTAATGCTGAAATTGATAGAATTAAGAAGATTATTCCACAGTCTCAAAAATCTATTGTTGACGAACAAGGTATATCAATAGATAAATCTTTATTTCTTTCTAGACTCAAGGATGCTGCTTCAAGATTGAAACAGCAAGATATGTATTCAGAATACAACAAAAGCGAAATGAGCAAAAAAGTTGGAGATTCTGAACTAATTCTAGATGAATCTCCAGAACAAGCTGATGCCGACAAGAAGAGAAGACTTGCTGCAATCCAAAGATTGATAAGGGAAAGACAAGAGAATATTGCAGACTTAGATGGTTATGTTTTGCAGCTTCTTATGGGTGGAAGATTTTCACCATTTACAGCGTCTGGCAAAAGCAAGTTTGTAAAGATTGCTGATGATTTAGACAAACAAGCAGACAAAGTTATAGAAGAATATTACGATGATTTATATGAAGAATCAGAAGGAAGTCCAAATTATGGAAAAGTTCTGAATAATCCTGAAAAATATCATCACACTTTGACAACAGATGCAAGTACTACTCCAAAACCTTCTAAGTTCAAGAAAATCTAAACTGCTTTACAAGTAATTTATGTCAGAAATAAATTTTATCGATTACGATAAAATTACAAATCGCTCTGATGCTTTCGTTGCATCTGACGAGCTGAATTGTTATTTTCAGTATATTCCCTCTACAAAAGCTCTTTCTTATAATATCAAGAAAGAGAAACATACTGCTGGAACTACTAATGATCCAAATGATTATAAAGTGCCAGATATTAGAGAAAAACTATCTCCTAAAAAACTTTATAGAATCAATCCCTTTCATAAAAATGTAGCTGAATATTTAGAGTTACATAAAACTAATACTGATCCTGAAATTATTTTTCCCACAGTTACCAAAGAAGTCAAAATAGTTGAAAACGATTATTCTGATATGGGGCTAAATCAAGATCAAATAGATTTTTTATTAGCTCTTAAGAACTTAAAGACTTTAAGAGTCGAAGATGTAAGTAAAAAACTTGATATTGATCAGTTTGAAATTACTGAAGAAAAGTTGATGGAAGGTTTCTTTCAAGTTTATCCAAGATATATGGAGAATCTTAATACATCTACAATTCAAGAAACTCCCATTTATGATGAAGAAGATGAAGATACAGTTTCATTTAATCAAGAAGACTCATCTGTTGCTTATCACTTAAAACAGATGGGATTGAATCCAAAAGAAGTTAACCTAAAAAAAAATTTTCAAGTAAGAACAGGTAATGCCAAAGACAAAGACATTACCCCTTTTATGCAAGAAAAAATTACAGAAAAACCTACACAAACAAAAATTAGTATTACAAATAATACTGAAAATATTTCGAATTTAAATGTTTCAAATAAAAATAGAAATGAATATGTAAGTCGTGTATCAACAAGTTCTTTTGCGAATAATCAAAATTACAATAATTTGATCCAGAATATCAATAATTCTAAAAATATTACTCTCACTCAAAATATAAGAGTAAGAAAGAGTATTCAGCAAGACCAAACTGATTTTAAGGGTATTTTTAATAATCTCATCAAAGATTTAAGCTTGAGAAATGATGTAACAAATCTTTACAATCGTGAAATTAATCTACATAGTAAAAACGTAACAGTTGAGTTTCTAACCAAAATTAATCAATCTTTTACTAAAGAATATAATACAAATATTAAGAACCAAACTTCTGCATACAACTTTTATCGTTTTATAGAGAACAGATATAGAGAGTTTGTTCAAAATTTGAATTTCTTTAATGAAACTTTTCAAGAGTTTAGAAAAACTGAATACAAGATAAGAAATTCATACCAGAATCTGCATCAACACAACTTCACGCAGAAGAATCAATATAACAAGAACGTCATCAATCTAACAAAAGAAATCAATTTTGAAAATAATATGATTGATTACAAATTTCAAAGTGCAATATTAAAAACAGTAGAAAAATCAAATACAATAACTAACAATAATATTGAAAAAATTAAAGAATCTTTAAATATAGTTCAGCATAATGTTAGTTATGTGAATAGAAAAGTTTCACATCTTCATTATAAAACAGAAAATAGGATATCCAAAGAGATAAAGAATATCTTGAACAATCAAGATTTCTCAGATGAATATTCAAATATTATAATCACTAAAATAAGTAATGTCTCTAATAATAATGAAATTAAAAAACTTCTCTCAGTTGTTAAAAATGAAGACATATTACAGAATCTTTCGTTTGTAATTAAGCAGAGCGGATTAAATATTGATAACATAAAATCGATATCTGAAATAATCAATCTTTCAAAGAATAGTAATTTTAATATTTCAAAGATAAGTAGTGAGTCAATTCAAAATATTAAGAACTTAGTTTCTTTATCTGAGTCATTTAATAAAAATTATAATCTTGTAAATTTATCAAGTAATATTACTGAAAACTTTAGAGAACTTGTAAATATTTCTCAAAGCCAAGACTTTACTCTGCTCAGTAAAAGTTTCAAGACTATTAGTCCTATCTTAAAATACATATCTGAAAATAATCAAAACTTTAGAACATCTAAAGTTTCTAATATCAATCAAATAACTAATTTGGTAAATCAAGTTTCAGATATGGTCAACGTTAAGGAAATATCAAATAATATTCAAAGACTTTCTCAGATAAAGGACATAAAGATTTTTGAGCAACTTAATTTATTCAATGAAGCAAAAATAAATAAATCTTACAAAGTTCTTAGAAAAATAAGTGATATTAAAAACATAAACGAAGTAGAGCAAAATATATCTTTTGTAAATCAAACATTATCCAATAAAAAAGATACAAATATCAAAACTTCAAATATTCAACAAATAAATAAATTTATAAATCTTGTTGAAAATAATAAATTAGATGCAACTCAAATTACAGCACTAAGTAAAATTTCAAATGAAAATATAAGCAATGCAGTTCTAGTAATAAATAATCTTAAGAAATCAGAAAATATAATACAAAAAATAAGTAAGTTGAACGAAAATCAAATTACTAATATCAATCTAACAAAAAATGAAGTACAAAGTGTAGTAAAGTTAGAGAAACAAATTCGAAACTATTCTGAAAAAATAAAGATTAGAGAAACATTAAAAACTCTGGATTTGATTGATAGTAAGCCAGAAGTTAATAACTTGTTTGCTAATAAAATTTCGTTTACAAAGTTAAGTCAAATTTCTGAAGTTCTGCAAAATATTAATCTAATTAAGAATGATAAAACACTACAGCAAGTAACAAAGTTGAGTTTTGAATCAAACAAAAAGAACATATCAAATGTTTACAATGAGCTTAATGTTACTTCAATAAATAAAAGTGAAAAGAAAAATGAAAAGTCATTTATCTCAATAAATAAGCAAATAGACAAACTTTATAAACTAAGCGAAAGAATAGAAAGTAAAGCAAATAGGGCAGAGCAATCTTTTTATGATCTGATTAATTTTAGCGATTACTCTTATACTAAAAAGACTAGCACCAAAAAAGAAATCAAGAATTTCTTCCAAACTTTGAATCAAGTAAAAATTACCAATGAAAGAGTCAAAGAAGCAATAAAGCCCACTGTAAAAGTTAATGAATTCAGAATAAATCAAACTTCTGAAAAGGTGAAGATTGATATACATAAACAGAAAACTGACACTTATTACAAAGTTGAGAGTGTTAATAGATTTTATAAGAAATCCTACTTCCAAGAAAAACAGGAAAAAGAAGCGCAGGAAAAGGTAATTGAATCTAAGGTTGAAGAATTACTTGTCAAAAAAATTCAAAATGTTACAAATAACATT
>JACCDW010956667.1_pt1 | contig 40498 bp, 33 predicted proteins | sample 7449781 | NCBI WGS metagenome assembly JACCDW01 (sample SAMN15323449, study PRJNA562643) | freshwater metagenome | isolation source: river surface water | place: USA:Blue River Watershed | collected 2017-08-18 | reverse complement strand
GATTAATTGAAATTATGAATACTAAAACTGAAATCGTTTATGTCGTAGATGACGATGAGGCTGTTAGAGACTCGCTCACTTGGCTTTTAGAAAGTAATGGCTACACAGTTAAATGCCAACCTAGCGCGGAAAGATTTTTGCAATCACTGCAAGGTGAAGATAAAGAAACTGTTGCCTGCTTAATTCTAGATGTCCGCATGCCAGGCATGTCAGGATTAGAATTACAAGAACGTCTGTTGACTGAAGGCATCCCGATGCCGATCGCATTCATTACCGGTCACGGGGATGTATCGATGGCTGTCTCAACCATGAAAAAAGGTGCGGTAGATTTCATTGAAAAGCCTTTCAAGGAATCTGAACTAAAAACCTTGGTTGAAAAAATGCTATCCCGTGCTCGCGTTGATTACGCGAAGGCAGACTCACAAAAGAATACTCAGAATTTATTGAGCAAGCTCACTGGTCGCGAAAAACAAGTTTTAGAACGTATTGTTGCAGGCCGCTTAAATAAGCAAATCGCTGATGATTTGAACATCTCGATTAAAACAGTTGAAGCACACCGCGCTAACATCATGGAAAAGCTCAACGTCAATACAGTGGCTGACTTGCTTCGCTTGGCTTTATCAGAATCTAACTCTTAATTCTCTCTATGTCACAAATTATTGATGGCAATGCGCTTGCCAAACAAGTCAGATCCGAAATCGCCCAAAGAGTTGCCCAACTTAAAAGCAAAGGCATTCTGCCAGGATTAGCTGTGCTACTTGTTGGTGAGGACCCCGCAAGCCAAGTGTATGTTCGCAACAAAGTGAAAGCTTGTGAAGAAGCTGGCATGCATTCCTTATTGGAGCGCTTACCTGCAGACTTGAGCGAAGAACAACTTTTAAAAAGAATTCAAGAGCTCAATCAAGACAAGAGTATTCACGGCATCTTAGTTCAACTGCCCCTTCCCAAGCATCTCAATAGCCATTTAGTCATTGAGTCGATTGCCCCTGAAAAAGACGTGGACGGTTTTCATGTGGCTAATGCTGGCGCACTGATGATTGGTGCTCCACTCTTTAGACCTTGTACACCATATGGCTGCATGAAAATGCTAGAAAGCATTCACTATGACATTAAAGGTGCAAGAGCTGTTGTTGTTGGAGCATCTAATATTGTTGGCAAGCCGATGGCGATGTTATTACTTCAAGCTGGCGCGACAGTGACGATTTGTAATAGCAAAACAAAAGACTTATCAGCACACACCAAAGAAGCTGACATCCTAGTGGTGGCAACAGGTAAACCTAAAATGATTACTGGCGACATGGTTAAACCAGGCGCGATTGTGATTGATGTGGGCATTAACCGCCTACCTGACGGCAAGCTTTGCGGTGACGTTGATTTTGAGTCTGTTCAACAAGTAGCCGGTGCTATTACTCCAGTTCCTGGAGGCGTTGGTCCAATGACCATTACGATGCTTCTACTGAATACCCTAGAGGCAGCTGAAAGACTCTGATCTCGTTTTTGCAGCACAATTTCAGGCGCTTATTAGGCGCCTGATTTTTTTTGAATTTCGATAGATAATCATTCTTATGAATAATCCATTACTCTCCTTTGGCAAAGGCTTGCCAGACTATGCAGCCATCAAGCCAGAACATATTGAACCGGCAATTAAAGAATTGCTCCAACATGCACAAGAAGCGGTCACTCATGCTTTAGCAAGCTCAACCGCATCTACTTGGGATGAACTGGTTGAACCTCTCGAATCAGCAACAGAATCACTAGATCGTTCTTGGGGGGTGATTAGCCATCTCAATAGTGTTGCTGACACACCCGAGCTAAGAGATGCTTACGGAAAAATGTTGCCTGAGGTCACTGCCTTTTGGAGCAGCCTCGGTCAAAATCTTGAGCTATACAAAAAATATAAAGCCTTAAGTACATCTCCGGAATTTAAGGGCTTAAGCACAGCGCAACAAAAGGTCATTACCAACTCACTCAGGGATTTTCGTTTGGGTGGCGCTGAGCTCACTGAAGATCAAAAACCTCGCTTTGCAGAGATTCAGGATGAACAGGCAAAGTTAGCAAAACAATTTTCAGATCATGTCTTAGATGCCACTGATCGTTTTGTTCATCACATCACTGATATGGCGGAACTCAAAGGCATACCTGAGGATGCTTTGGCTGCAGCCAAAGAAACGGCGAAAGCCAAGGGACTAGAAGGCTGGGCTTTCACCCTACATTTCCCCTCCTACTTTCCGGTGATGCAATTTGCAGAGAATCGTGAACTTAGGAAGACTCTCTATCAAGCCTACATCACGAGAGCATCTGAATTGGGGTCAGTTTATGGCAGCGGTGATCCGGAATGGGATAACACCCAAAATATGTTGCAACAACTGCAACTAAAAGATGAAGAAGCGAAGATGTTGGGCTATGCCAATTTTGCAGCTTTAAGCCTTGCCCCCAAAATGGCTAAAACAGTAGCCCAAGTGAAAGAATTTTTAGAGGAGTTTGCGCAACGCGCTAGACCTCATGGGCAAAAGGATTGGGAGGAACTCCAAACCTTTGCGAAAAATAAACTAGGGATTCACTCTCTTGAGCCATGGGACATGGCTTTTGCTTCTGAGCAATTAAAGCAGGAACGTTATGCATTTTCAGAAAACGAACTCAAACAATACTTTCCTTTACCCAAAGTTTTAGATGGCTTATTTGGCATCATCCAAACCTTATTTGGCGTCAAAATTCAAAAGGATGAGCTTCCGGTATGGCATCAAGATGTGCAGTCATTCAAAGTCTTAAATGCTAAAAATGAATTGATAGCTAACTTTTATCTTGACCCATATGCCCGACCTGGTAAACGAGGTGGCGCCTGGATGGATGATGCTAGAGGACGTCGCGTCTTGCCAGATGGCAGCGTTCAAACCCCTGTAGCCTACCTAGTCTGCAACTTTCCAGCTCCAGTCACTGTTAATGGCATCACCAAGCAGCCTACCATTACACATGATGATGTCATCACCATGTTCCATGAATGTGGTCATGGATTACATCACATGCTCACCAAAGTAAGCGCTCTAGGTGTTTCAGGAATTAATGGTGTTGAATGGGATGCGGTTGAGCTACCTAGTCAGTTCATGGAAAATTTCTGTTGGGAATGGGAAGTATTACAGAAGATGACAGCCCATGTAGATACTGGTGAACCACTGCCTAGACAACTCTTTGACAAGATCGTGGCTGCCAAAAATTTCCAAAATGGCTTAGGCACACTAAGACAACTTGTTTTCTCTTTGACAGATTGGAAACTTCATTCTGAGTTTTTGCCTCATCAATCCAAGCCATCAGATATTCTTGAGTTGTCTAGGCAAGTGAATCAAGAAGTACACGTCATACCTCAATCAGATATTTCTCGATGGCCTCATACATTTAGTCACATTTTTGCAGGCGGTTACTCAGCTGGGTACTATAGTTATAAATGGGCTGAGGTTTTATCTGCTGATGCTTATGCTGCCTTTGAAGAAGCTGCTAAAACCACAGGTAGCGTACTGGATTCGTTAACAGGCCAAAAATATCTTCAAGAAATACTTGAAGTGGGTGGTAGTCGTCCTGCTGCAGAATCTTTTAAAGCATTTAGAGGAAGAGAACCACAAATCGATGCCCTGCTACGCCACGGTGGCTTAGCTTAAAGTGGTGATCACGGGGGCGTGGTCTGATGGCTGCTCCCACCCTCGTGGCACCTTGTCAATTTGACTCGCAGTACACTCATTCTTAAGTGCTTCACTCAACAAGATATGATCGATGCGAACACCTGCATTACGTCTAAACGCCATCATTCGATAATCCCACCAACTAAAGCTTTTAGGCAATTGCTCAAATAATCTAAAGCTATCGTAAAAACCTAATTCGATTAATCCGGCAAAAGCATCTCTTTCATCTGGAGAAACTAAATTTTGCCCTTCCCAAGCCTTGGGATCATGTACATCCTCATCATGAGGCGCAATGTTGTAGTCACCCAATAATGCCAAGCGAGGGTGCTCCTGAATTTCATCAGATAACCAATCATACAAACGAGACAACCACTCCATTTTGTAAGCGAACTTTTCAGTGCCAGGCGCCTGTCCATTGGGGAAATAGGCTGAAATCAAACGCATGGGAGGACGGCTCTTAAATGCAACTGTGGCAGCCACCAGTCGTTGTTGCTCATCCGGAAATTGAGGGTTATTTTTCTGAGGAGATAAAAAAGCTGTTTGAACATCTTGAGCTGTAGCTGCTAAAGATGCCTTACGCAAAAGTAAAGCCACACCGTTATAGGTCTTCTGACCGGCTACCAAAGCAAAATAACCAGCTGCTTCAAGTTCAGCAAACGGGAATTTATCTTCAGTTAACTTTAGCTCCTGAAGGCACAATGCATCAATGGCTTGTCCATTTTTTTCGCATAAGCTTAACCACTGAAGCAAATGCGGCAAACGCACTTTAATAGAGTTGACATTCCAAGTTGCAATGCGAACTGAAGACATAAAAAAGAGCCTTAGTTGAAAGGCTCTATTATGAACTTGATCTAAGAATCGATCCCTAATTCTTGAAGTTTTCGAGTGATGGTATTTCTGCCAATTCCTAAACGTTCAGCCGCCTCAACGCGTCGACCACGAGTCACCTCTAGAGCTGCCGTCAAGACCGCCTTCTCAAACTTAGACTCCAAAATATCAAAGACTTCTCTGGTGCCATCTTGCAACAACTGTTTCGCTGATAAGGCTAGAACTGATTCCCAATCACCTGAACCAGTCGCTTTATATCCAGCGCCGAGGGAATCGATATTCGCCCCCTCGGGTAAATCGGCTCCCATCACAACAGCATCAGGTGGCAAATCTTGAGCCCCTACTACTTGCGCAGGCGCCATCACAGTCAGCCAATGACATAAGTTTTCTAATTGACGCACATTCCCTGGAAATGGCAATTGTGCAATCGCAACTAAAGCATCATCCGACAATCGTTTAGGCTCCATCCCCAAAGATTTTGCGGATGTTTGCATAAAGTGTCGTGCAAGCAATGGAATATCCTCACGACGCTCACGAAGTGAAGGCAAACGCAGACGAATCACATTTAAGCGATGAAATAGGTCTTCTCTGAATAACCCTTCAGCTACCCTAGCTTCTAAATTTTGATGGGTCGCAGCGATGACTCGAACATTCGATTTAAGGGAATCATGACCACCCACACGATAGAAATTTCCATCAGAAAGAACTCTTAGTAATCGAGTTTGAAGGTCAAATGGCATATCACCAATTTCATCAAGGAATAACGTACCACCATCAGCTTGCTCAAAACGACCTCGACGCATGGTCTGCGCACCTGTAAAGGCACCACGCTCATGTCCAAATAACTCAGACTCTAGTAGATCCTTAGGAATGGCCGCTGTATTTAGTGCAATAAATGGTCCTGAAGCTCTAGGGCTATGCTTATGAAGTGCCTTAGCTACCAACTCTTTACCAGAACCAGACTCACCCGTAATGAGCACGGTGACATTGGATTGAGATAAACGCCCAATCGCTCTAAATACTTCCTGCATGGCAGGAGCTTGACCCAAAATCTCTGTTGCTTCTTGTAAACGATCAGCTACATCCTTGGTTTGGTTTTGCAAGCGCAAACTCTCATCTACTGCGCGACGTATCAACTCTACAGCTTTAGATAAATCAAAAGGCTTGGTGATGTACTCAAAAGCGCCACTTTGGAAGGATGAAACCGCTGAATCCAAGTCAGAATATGCGGTCATGATGATGACCGGCACCTGCGGATGCTCAGCTTTTACTTGCTGCAATAAATCAATCCCATTACCACGTGGCATGCGAATATCAGAAATCAAAACCTGGGGCTCTTCTTTTCTATCAAAAGCATCAAGCACATCCTGTGGATTGCTAAAGCTTCTGTAAGGCATATTCTCTCGTTGCAATGCCTTTTCTAATACCCAGCGTATTGATTGATCATCATCCACAATCCAAACTGGTTTCATATTCATTCCTAATATCTATTAAGCTTCGCCGTTTTTAATACGGAAAGGTAATTGCATTTGAAAATCAGTACGTCCCGGCTTACTCGTACAACCTATGAAGCCAAAATGCTGCTGAACATAAGTTTGCGCTAATGTAAGACCTAAACCGCTACCGCCTTCCTTACCTGAAACCAAAGGAAAAAATATCTTGTCTCTAATTTCCTCAGGTATTCCAGGACCGTTATCGATGACATGCAAATCCAATGCCAGTTTGTATCTTTGCTTGCTAATCGTGACATTTCGGGCTACTCGCGTGAAAAGCTCAATCACAGCGTTTCCCTGAGCGATTTGGTCACGCAATGCTTGCGCAGCATTGTGAACAACATTTAAAACTGCCTGGATCAAGGCTTCTTTATCACCCAAAAGATCTGGCAGACTCGTGTCGTAATTACGCTTAATCGTTAAACCCTGCGGAAACTCTGCCAATACCAAACTTCTAACTCTCTCTAACACCTCATGAATATTCACATAATCATCAATATGCTGTTTTCTATGTGGGGCTAATAAGCGATCAACCAATGTCTGAAGACGATCGGATTCCTTGATGATGACCTGGGTATATTCATGCAAACTTTTGTCAGGTAATTCAAACTCCAATAACTGGGCAGCTCCGCGGATACCTCCCAATGGGTTTTTAATTTCATGCGCTAAATTACGCATCAAACTCTTATTCGCTTCTACCTGTTGAACTAACCTAGCATCACGTTCACTTCTTAATTGCTGATCAAGAGGTAACCATTCCATAATGACCAAATCAGGATCTTCCAAACTACCAACGACCACATGAGCCGTTATGGGCTCATGGTCAGCACGAGATGGTCCAGCGCCCAATTGCAAATCCTGGCGTTGAGCCTCCATCTGATCGCTCGCGACCGAGTCCAACATTTTGATTAAGTCTGGGTGATGACCAAATAAATCATGAATACTTAAGCCTTCGAGGATCTTTCTTGAAAGATCAAGACTAACTTCCGCCATGGGGTTGGCATACACCACCATTTGCTGGGCGTGCTCAACCACCAACACAGCGTTGGGCAGTTGGTCCCATGCTGCATAGGGAGAAAAAAGGGCAGCTTTAGCTGCCCCTTCTGTTGGTTTGCGCAACATGTCTGCGCTTCCCTTAACTCTAGTCTCTCGATTAGAGTGAGTAGTACATATCGAACTCGACTGGGTGAGCAGCCATACGGAAGCGTGTAACTTCTTCCATCTTCAATTCGATGTATGCATCAATCATTGAGTTTGTGAATACACCACCACGAGTTAAGAACTCACGGTCAGCATTCAATGCCTCAAGTGCTTGATCCAAGCTGTTACATACTGTTGGGATCTTTGCATCTTCTTCTGGTGGCAAGTCATACAAGTTCTTGTCAGCAGCTTCACCTGGATGAATCTTGTTTTGGATACCATCCAAACCAGCCATCATCAATGCAGCGAAACACAAGTATGGGTTAGCCAAAGGATCTGGGAAACGAGTTTCAATACGACGACCCTTAGGATTTGCTACGTGAGGGATACGGATTGAAGCAGAGCGGTTACGTGCTGAGTAAGCTAACTTAACTGGAGCTTCAAAACCTGGTACCAAACGCTTGTATGAGTTTGTACCTGGGTTAGTAATGGCGTTCAATGCACGTGCGTGCTTGATGATACCGCCGATGTAGTACAAAGGTAAGTCTGACAAGCCAGCGTAGCCATTACCTGCGAACAAGTTTTGACCATCTTTCCAAATAGATTGGTGAACGTGCATACCAGAACCGTTATCGCCAACGATTGGTTTTGGCATGAATGTCGCTGTTTTACCGTATGCGTGAGCAACGTTTTGAATCACGTACTTTTGGAGAATTGTCCAGTCAGCACGTTGTACTAATGTGCTGAACTTAGTACCTAATTCGTTTTGACCTTGACCAGCCACTTCGTGGTGATGAACTTCAACAGGAATACCAAGCGCTTCCAAAATCAAACACATTTCAGAACGCATGTCTTGGAATGTATCTACTGGAGCTACTGGGAAATAGCCACCCTTCTTACCTGGACGATGACCTGTATTACCGTGTTCAAATGATTTTGCAGATGACCATGGAGCTTCTTCAGATTCAACTTTGAAGAAACAACCTTGCATGTCGTTGCCCCAAGTGATGCTATCAAATACAAAGAACTCTGGCTCTGGACCAAAGTAAGCTGTATCACCAATACCTGTGCTCTTTAAATAAGCCTCAGCGCGTTTAGCGATAGAACGTGGGTCACGGTCATAACCTTTACCATCAGATGGCTCGATCACGTCGCATGATAGAACCAAAGTTGGCTCTTCATAGAATGGGTCGATATAAGCTGTTGTTGGGTCTGGCATCAACAACATATCTGATGCTTCAATACCTTTCCAACCAGCAATTGAAGAACCGTCAAACGCATGACCGCTCTCAAATTTATCTTCATCAAAGTGTGAAACAGGCACTGATACGTGCTGCTCTTTACCTTTAGTATCTGTAAAGCGGAAGTCTACAAAAGTAACTTCTTTCTCTTTCGCAAGCTTCATTACATCTGCGACGGTCTTCGTGGTCATGCAAATCTCCTGTTAAACAATCTCAAATTAGTTAACTAACATTGGCATGTTAGAAAACCAGCTATTACAAACTATGCACAAAGTGTGCCAAAAACATACTTTGCGATTTTCATAGCATTTTAGGCTATGAATATTTAGGTGATCTGACTTATCTGCACCATTTTAGTGCAATCAAGCACTAAAATGATATTTCAGCCGATTTAAGCACCATTAATGGGCAAATCATGGGTTTCGAGACCTAAATCTTGCACAGCTTGACGTAACAAGGGGTAAACCTTGGTTACATCAGCCATAGCCCCTTTGACACCAAGCTCAATATGACGCTTAGCAAAGATGCCACCTCGACTAGGATCCCCAACTGAAGGCAAGCTAAATACCTTGATACCAGGGTGTCCATTTTCAATGCTTTCCATGAGCGGTGTCAAACTTGCTTCTAAGCCAAGAGGAATAATGAAGCTTCGCTCTACAAAATCTTGTTGATGGCATAGATGACTGTAGTGATGATCCAACACCCACTCCATCATTGGAGCAGCCATCACTGGGAAACCCGGTAAGAAATGATGTTCTTTAATCCTAAATCCAGGGATCTGATTGTATGGATTAGGAATAATCTCACTCCCCTCCGGGAACTCTCCCATCTTCATGCGTTGCAAGTTATCTCTGGAATTTAAATCGGCTTTCACGGGGTCGCCTTCAGCCATGACCAGAATACGATCAGTAATTAATTGTTTTGCTTCTGGATGAAGCGCTAAATGAAGTCCAAGAGCAGCTGCCGCACATTGGCGGGTATGATCATCGGGTGTTGCTCCGATACCTCCCGTGCTAAAGACAATATCCCCTGTTGAGAAACTTCTCTTTAATACTTGGGTAATAGCCTCACGATCATCGCCAACGTATTCAACATGACTTAAGCTTAAGCTTCGCTCAGACAGAAGCTCAATTAACTTAGACATGTGCTTATCTTGTCGTTTTCCAGACAAGATCTCATCACCAACAACAATTAATCTAAATTTTTGATGAGTCAATTTGATTAGCTCTTTCAGAAGTAGTTATTTAACAACGATGCTCACGTAATGCATCTAAAAGGTAATGCGCAAACCATAGTGCAGAAAAAACAAAAACCAAAGAGTAAATCCAAAGCACCAAGAAAGAAACAAATGGGAAAAAGACGAATGTAAATACGGATGTAGCCCAGAAAAAAGTAGGAATAGCTCCTAACAATCCCGAGGCAACCCCCATCGCTAACAAAGTCCATCGATGCTTTTGCATTAAGGCATCTCTTTCTTGAACACTGGCATGCTTAGCGAGAACATCGTAAGCCATCAATTTCATCGTCAGCCAACCCCAAATGATGGGCGGCAAAATAGCCACCATGGGAGGCACCCACCAAATGGGTAACGTCAGTAGAACCAACAATAAACAGACCATCACTGCAACCAAGGCATAGGCTATGCTACCCAATAATCCACCACCTTGTGCCTGATGTAAATGAGCATAGCGTTGTTGCTTGGCAATATGAGTAATCACGCCTGGCACTGAAGTAAAAGCAATCACAATTAAGAGCGAAATCGCAATCAATGGGATTAACAGGACAACCAGTAATAGCGGCGCAACAAATGCTCTGAAACCATCCCAACCTGCGCTTGAAAGAGCTTCTGATAACCAAGCAGTCAAGAATGAATCAGTAATCCATAACCTGATCGTTTCAAGAGATGTTTCCCAAAAGAAGAAAAACAAAGCACCCCAAACCAGAGCTACCCATAAAAATGGGCGAAAGCTTAACCAGAGCATTCTGGGATGCATCAAACCAACCAGCGCTAAACCTAAAGACCTAAACACTAATACTCTCACCTAACCATCAATTATTTAGAAAAGAATGCTTTTAACGCGTGAACCAAACCCTGCCACTGATGGATCGCAGGATTATTAGAGACACTTAAACCCCTAACCCCAGTCGGATGGTTAGCGGTATCAAAAATAGCAGTTTTCAAAACCATATCCCACCAAGGAAACAAAATACCAAAATTACATCCTCCTAAGACACCTGGTTTACCCGGTACCTCATGCCCCATGCCAACCGCATGGTGAAGACGATGAAATTTTGGAGAGATCAGGACATACTTCAACCAACCATGATCAAGATTTAAATTACCGTGTTGCCAACTTTGAATTAATTGACTCAAAGCAATGATCCACAAAAACTGAACGGGCTCTACACCAATCAATAACGCCACAAGGGCAAAAAATGCAGAGTGCATAATGTCATCGAGCACATGATTTCTATTGTCTGTCCAAACAGTCATGTATTTTTGACTATGGTGAAGCGCATGCAACTGCCACCACCAATTCCAATGATGCGATGCACGATGATAGATGTACTCAAAAAAATCTAGGATCACAACATAGATAAGAAAACTAACCCAAGGAATCGAAGTCACCCCAGGCCACCACCCCTCGACATTGAGACGCTGAAATCCCACATCATGCAACTGGCTATCGAACCAAAAAAACAGATCTGCAAAAATTAAAAAAAGAACTAATTTAAAGATACCTAAACGATGAATCACCGTATAAAAAATATCGATGGATATCCACTTCATCTGATCATTACTAGATAACTGTTGATGACTTAAATCTGCAGGGATCCATTTCTCGAGGGGCTTAAAAATAAAAGCAATGATAAAAATTTGAACAAGGCCAAATAAAAACCAATCAAGCCCTGTGATCGCGTCGTCGGCGTATCCCATACCGTTGGTTATGTAGAGTATTGGCAAAACAACTTGCTGCATCAACCATTCTTGAATGCTGGCATACCAATAACTGAGATTTGTAATCATTACTGAATTATTCTAGAAAACTGAGGATTCTGCTTAGCTGCAGGAATCGTGGCAAAACAAAAGCCTTTTTTCTTTAAACCAACAATTAAGGGCTCTAAAACAGCAGGAGCCCAAGGGTCTTTTCTGGACCAAATACCTAAATGAGCCATGAGCACATCACCCGAGCGAATACCTTTGAGAGCCTTATCTAACAAATGAGCATTGGAGAACCTCTCCGAAGGCAATTCATCCCCTAGAAAACCTGCTGCTGACCAACCAATATGGGTATATCCGCAGGCATGACCCATTTCAATATATTGTTGAGATACCTTACCACCGGGTGCACGCCAAATAGGGTCCAACTTTGAGCCCGTGAGAGACTGAAAGCGATCATTAACCAATTGAAGTTCCTGACATAAGCCCTGAGTATTGAGCTCAACTGATTTTCCGGCAGATGGTCCAAATTGAGATTTAGCCAACACACGATCACGCGTTAGATCTTTCTGAAAATAGGTATGGTGAAACGTATGATTACCAAAAGCATGACCATCTTTCTTAAGCTGCGACCAGTAATTCTTCCATGAACTATCTAATGAAAAATCACCACGTTTGGTTTTTTCATTTGCCAAAAAAAAGCTGGCTTTAATCTGATGCTTGCGCAAAGTATTTGCCACATCTTCTGCGACCGACATATTCCCCGTATCAAAAGTCAGGTAAACCCATTGAGAACATGGTTCAGCCAAAACATGGGAAGTCACAAAAAATAGGAGTGGGATGAGTTTTCTCATGTCACTTGAACCATTCACATATCAATCTGCGAATTACTCCCAAGCAGCACTGGGCGTAAAGAAAATTCCATGCGGACTCTTACCCACCGGAATTGTGGAGATGAGTTGTCGACGTGCAATATCAATAATTCCAACTTTTTTAGAAAATCTAAAAGTCACCCATAACTCCTTACCATCAGGGGTCACATCCATACAATCGGGACCTGAAGGTAAGCCTGTAATATCCCCCACCTTCTCTAGTTTTTCCATATCAATAATGCTAATTGTGGAAGCTACTCGGTTGGTTAAAAAGATATGACGCTTATCACCCATCGGTCTGAAATTATGAGCGCCCTTACCTGTTTTAATCTCTTTAATCACCTTTTGATTTTTCCAGTCAATCACCTGAACCCCATCAGAGCCTGTCAAGCCAACAAGTAAATACTTATCTCCTGGCGTCATCCATACACCCGCAGGTAAATCTCCTACCGGCATACGCCAAAGAATTTCTTGATTAGATAAACGAATGGCAATCAACTCATTAGAGTCCTGCAAGGTCACAAATGCAGTCTTGCTGTCCGATGTAAATGTAATGTGGCTGGGGGTTTTAGAAGCCTTCACAATCTTGCTAAGCTTCAAATCCTGACCATTAGCTTCATAGATATCAATACGATCTAAACGATTGCCTGCCGCAACAAACCACTTGCGATCAGGCGAGTAGCCGATGTGATAAGGGTCAATGATATTAGGTAAACGTCGCTGAAACTCACCCGTCTTAGGATCCAAAAAAACCACGTCATTACCCGCTGCATTAGCGACCAGTACCGCTTTTTTATCTGGCGTGATCATCAAATGATGTGGCTCTTTACCCACAGGAAAAGTTTTATAGACTTTGCGAGCTTGCATATCAATCAGACTGACACTTGCTTCACCAGAATTCAGAACAATCGCAGTTTTTCTATCAGGCTCAGCCTGGACTAAAGTTGCCATAGCTGACAAACAAAGACTGATCAGGCAATTGGAAAGCAGAAAATTCGAGCGGGGATATTTAGATTTCATCATTCGATGATTTTATGACTCAAAATGCCAAAAATCACAAAAGCATTAGTGTTTTTATTGATATAGCTTCAATAGCGCTTATTTTCTGAGGCTATCCAAAATCTTTTGTAATCGCTTAGCAGACATCGGGGTTGGAGTCTTCAGCTCTTGGGCATAAAGAGCCACTCTTAATTCCTCTAGCTGCCACCGAAAATCCTCCAGGCGAGGATCCACACTTCCTCCATGCGCTTTTTGAGCTTGAAGCAATTTCAACCAAGGGTTATAAATCGATTGCCATTCGACAAGGCACTGAGCATCACGAGCTGGATTGGAGCGCAACTTATCAACCCGCATCAAAATCGCCCTCAGATATCTAGGGATATGCACAAGAGCCTCATAAGGCGTTTCTGATACAAATTGAGCATGAATAAGACGACTTAATTGCGCTGAAACATCAGCATGTGCAGAACTGGATAAAGACTTCAAACTAGCCATTTTCTTTTGAACATCTGCATAAGCCTGAAGGCTAGCTAGAGCATGTCTCGCGATTTCCTGAGCAATCAGTGCCACCTTAGGTTTACCAGCCTGTAAACGCTCATTAAACGTTGCCTCTGAGTTTGGCAAAGGATCCATCAAACATGCTCGGTCGATAGCTAAATCAATGATCTGAGTCATCAAATGATCAACTTGACCAATATTCATAAACAGCAGCCCAATTTCTCGAGCACCTGGCAACTGCTTATGCAAAGCTTTAATCGTCTCCTTCATGGGTATCGATAAAAGACGTCTTAAACCGATACGGTGAGTTTTTCTGGCAAATTCAGGATCATCAAAGACCTCAAGATCGCAATGGGTCTGCCGATCAACTAAGGCAGGATAACCATAGAGATTTTGCTGCCCTCTTTTAATTTCAAGCATTTCTGGTAACTCACCAAAACACCACTCTTTAATATTTTCAGTTGGCGTTTTTGTACCTTGCTTAGATTGATCCTGGGGCTTCGGCTGACTGGCTGAGGGACCTACCTGATGAACTGCTTGAGCCGCCACCTCTTGGAAAACTTCCCGGGCTGCTTGCGCATATTGCGCCTTAAGCTTACCCAACTGCCTATCCAAATCAATTTGTCGACCATATTCATCTATTAAACGGAAATTCATAAAGCAATGAGCTGGGAGATTCTCCGGTCTAAAGTCGGCACGCTGAACCTGCAACTGCGTTTGCTCGCGAATGTCCGCAATTAAGGCATCTAAATAATCGCCCTCACCAAAACTTCCCGCTTCAGATGATCGCTCAATAAATTTTTTAGCGTAATCAGGTAAAGGCACACAGTAACGACGTAATTTCTGGGGTAATGATTTGAGATGCAACTGCGTTTTTTCAATTGCTAAGCCTGGAACCAACCAATCACATCGACGCTGATCCACTTGATTCAATAAGGCTAAAGGCAAAGTCAGAGTCACACCATCCTTTGGACTACCCGGCTCAAAGTGATAAGTTAATTGAAGATCAGTACCTGCCATTTTGATGGTTTTAGGGTATCGATCTAACGTAATACCAGCAGCCTCATGCCTCATCAAATCAGACTTATCCAACTTGAGAGTCTCAGCATTCTTGGGATTTTCTTTCAGCCAAGTCTCTAGGCTGGGCTTACTCAAGACCTCTGCTGGCAAGACCTGATCATAAAAGGCATACAGCAACTCATCATCAACCAAAACATCCTGACGACGTGACCGATGCTCAAGCGCTTCAATTTGCTTTATCAAGCTTTGGTTATGCCAGAAAAATTGATAAAAGTTACCGCTTTGCTTTTGCACCTGAGCAGCTTCTGACTGACCAAATAATTCAGCCTCCACCAAAGCGCGTTGAATGAAAATCTGACGTGCTTCATCTGCATCTTTCGGGGCAAATCTTATTTTGCGACCGTGGTAGATCGGTAAGCCGTATAAGGTTCCACGCTCATGAGCCATCACTTCACCCTGACGAGCATCCCAAAATGGATCACTCCAAGATCTCACGATCCGATGACTTGCCACCTTCTCGACCCACTGAGGTTCGATTTTTGCAATCGTTCTTGCAAACAAGCGGCTGGTTTCGACCAACTCCGAAGCCAAAATCCATGCCCCCGCTTTTTTACCAATCGTTGATCCTGGCCAAATGTTCAGTTTGATGCCACGAGCCCCCTCATAAATGCCAGAGCCATTTTTATTATCTTCAGACTTCTTGGCAATATTGCCCAACAAACCAGTCAAGAGAGATAAATGAACTTGTTCATAGGTTGCTGGCGTAGAGTTTTCTTTCCAACCTTGGTCAGCCAACATGCGATGCAGTTGACCATGAATATCTCGCCACTCTCTCATCCTGCGAGCGGAAATAAAATGAGTTTTGCAAAGCTGGTCTAACTGACGATTGCTTTGCTTATGCAATAAAGCGTTGTGATACCAATCCCAAAGCTTCACAAAAGATAGGAATTCAGACTTCTCATCTGCAAAGAGTCGATGAGCTGCATCTGCTGCTTGAGCATACTCTGTAGGACGATCTCTAGGATCTTGAGTAGCCATGGCTGTTGCAATGATGAGCACCTCTCTTAAGGCTTGCTGTTCTCTAGCAGCTAACAACATTCTCCCAACCCTTGGATCGAGAGGTAATGCTGCTAGTTGCTTACCAATGGGTGTTAATGCACCTTGACGAGGTCCCGAAGACTCCATGGCACCTAATTCTTCGAGTAATTGCACGCCATCACTAATAGCTCGCCCAAGAGGTGGCTCAATAAATGGAAACTCTTGGACTTTAGGTAATTTCAGCGCCCTCATCCGAAGAATGACGGCTGCTAGCGAGCTTCTTAAAATTTCAGGATCTGTAAATGCAGGACGAGCTTTGAAATCAGCCTCATCATATAAACGTATGCAAATACCATCTGAAACACGACCGCATCGACCCGCCCTTTGATTAGCGGCAGCTTGAGAAATGGGCTCCACTTGAAGTTGTTCAACTTTATTCCGATAGGAATAGCGCTTCACCCTTGCTAGCCCTGCATCAATAACAAATCGAATACCTGGGACTGTTAGCGAGGTTTCTGCCACATTGGTTGCCAACACAATACGACGCGATCCACCGCCTTGAAACACACGCTCTTGCTCAGCCACTGATTGACGAGCAAATAAACTGAGAACTTCAGGATGGAATTTTTGCTGGAGAGTGTGATCTTTACGAATCGCCTCTGCACAATCCCTAATCTCTCGTTCACCAGGCAGAAACACCAAAATATCACCAGCGGAGGAAGATCCCTCACGCCATAACTCCAAAATTCCATCCACCACCGCCTCAGGAATCTCTTTAGCTTCCTTTTGACCGGTCTCTAGTAATGGGCGGTACCTAACTTCTACGGGGAACAAGCGCCCACTGACCTCAATCACAGGTGCTGGATCTTGATCCGATCCAAAATGACTAGCAAACCGTTGGGCATCAATGGTTGCTGAGGTTACGATCAGCTTTAAATCAGGACGTTTTGGTAGGAGTTGCTTGAGATAGCCCAATAAGAAGTCGATGTTAAGACTACGCTCATGAGCCTCGTCAATAATGATCGTGTCATAGGTATTGAGTAGCGGATCCCTTTGCGTTTCAGCCAGCAAGATGCCATCTGTCATCAATTTAATTGAGGCGGTAGAACTAGTTTTATCGGAAAAACGGACCTGATATCCCACATCCTCACCCACGGGGCTAGCGAGCTCTTGGGCAATGCGTTTAGCGGTGGATGTGGCGGCAATTCTTCTGGGTTGCGTGTGCCCGATTAGCTTGTCTGTCCCATTGGCTCGCCCTCTACCCATGGACAAGCAAATCTTAGGTAATTGGGTCGTTTTGCCTGATCCAGTCTCACCACAAACAATAATGACCTGATTTTGCGCCAAAGCTTGGGCAATTTTCTCCCTTTGCCCTGATACCGGAAGGGCGTCTGGGAAATGAATTTTCAAATTTTTGGTCATTTTTACTGGTTGCACCCTATAATTTTCCACTATGCCTACTAATCAAGTCCAAAATAATTTTCCCTTCGTTGCTTGGCTGCGCGATGTAGCCCCCTACATCCATAGCTTTAGAGGTAAAACCTTTGTGATTGGGTTTGCCGGAGAGCTTGTGCAAAAAGGCGGACTCGAAGCCCTAATTCAAGACGTTGCCATGCTGCACGCCATGGGCATGAGAATTGTTTTAGTCCATGGCTCACGCCCTCAAGTACAAGAACAGCTAGACCTTAGAAAAGTTTCCAGCCGTTATGGCACGGGCGCCATGAGTGGCTACAGGATTACTGACCCCGCCGCGCTTGAATGTGCCAAGGAAGCTTCGGGCGAGTTACGTTTAGATATCGAAGCAGCATTTAGCCAAGGTTTGCCTAATACCCCTATGGCTGGATCACGCATTTCCGTGATTTCCGGAAACTTCATTATTGCTAGACCAGTTGGCATCGTGGATGGTGTTGATTTCATGCATACAGGTCTTGTTCGCAAAGTGGACTCTGAATCAATTCAGCACTCACTGGCAAACAACAAGATTGTCTTGATGTCGCCTTTGGGCTTCTCCCCAACAGGACAGGCTTTTAATATTGCCTATGAGGACGTTGCTACCGCAACAGCGATGGCAGTCAAAGCTGATAAATTGATATTCCTCACAGAATATAACGGCATTAATGATAGCCATGGAGAACTGATTAAAGAGTTCTCACTCCGTCAGCTAGAGGATCACATTGGCGGTTTAACTTTGGCAGATGCTGATCTGAAAGTTCTTTTACAAAATGCGATACGCGCGATTAAATCGGGTGTAGGTCGTGTCCACCTTTTACCTCATGATCGTGATGGCGCTCTTTTAGAGGAACTATTTACCCATGATGGTATTAGTACCATGATTGCAGCATCTGATATTGAGCATCTTCGTGAAGCCAACCTCGATGATGTGGGTGGCATCTTGCAACTCATTGAGCCCCTCGAAGAGGAAGGCATCTTAGTCGCTCGTGGTCGTGATGTGATTGAACGCGATATCACTCATTTCTCTGTGATTGAGCATGACCGAGTGCTTTTCGGTTGCGCAGCTTTATTTCCATTCTCTAATGGGGTTGGAGAACTCTCTTGCTTAGCTGTCGATCCACAAGCTCAAGAATCAGGGGATGGAGAACGTTTACTCAAGCGCATCGAGGCAAGAGCAAAAGCGGCCGGCTTAAAGAAATTATTTGTTTTAACTACCAGAACTGAACACTGGTTCTTAAAGCGTGGCTTTGTGCGCGCCAGTGTTGATGACTTACCAGCAGAGCGTAAAGAGCTCTACAACTGGGAGCGTAAATCAATGGTTCTTATTAAAAATATTTAACTACTAACGATTGCTAATTAAGAGGTAAATGATGGCACGCATGATTCATTGCATCAAATTGAACAAAGAAGCTGAAGGTTTAGATTTCGCTCCATTACCTGGAGAACTTGGTAAGAAAATCTGGCAAGAAGTTTCTAAAGAAGCTTGGGCAGGTTGGTTAAAACAACAAACCATGTTGATTAATGAAAATCGTCTCAATATGGCTGATACGCGTGCTCGTCAGTACTTGCTTAAACAAGTTGAAAAGTATTTTTATGGTGAAGGCGCTGATACTGCGCAAGGTTACGTGCCAGAGAACAAATAAGCCAACTTCTAAGCTAGTAGCTTTTGCTACATAAAGTTTTGTTGCTGAAATTAAAAAAGGACGCTTAAGCGTCCTTTTTTATGCGTACACTTCTCGTCTGACACCGTCAGATTGGCCAATTAACAGCACATTGGCTTTTCTTCTAGCAAATAATCCATTACAAATGACGCCAGGTATTTGATTCAAAGAAGTTTCTAAAGCAACTGGATCAACAATCTTCAATCCCGCCACATCTAAGATCCATGCTTGATTGTCAGTCACAAACACATCTTCGCTACCTTTTTTCTTGCGTAGCGTCACCACGCCACCCATTTGCTCTAGCACTCTAGTCACTTGGGCTTGAGCCATGGGAATCACTTCAATCGGCAAAGGAAACTGCCCTAGAACATGCACTTCTTTACTTGCGTCACAAATACAAATAAAGGATTCTGCTAACTGAGCAACAATTTTCTCTCGCGTTAAAGCACCACCACCACCCTTTAACATATGACCTTGAGGATCAATCTCATCAGCACCGTCGACATACATCGGGACGCTAGCAACCGTATTGCTGTCTAAAACACGAAAGCCATGCTTTTGCAAACGCTCAGTACTTGCTTGAGAGCTAGAGATAACCCCAACAAAATGATCGCGATGAGGCGCTAGAGCATCAATAAAAAGATTAGCGGTTGAACCTGTTCCAACTCCCAAAATACCACCAGGAGCCATTGTCTTTAAGACTTCATCCTTTGCAGCCTGCGCCACCATTTCTTTTAGTTGATCCTGGGTATACATAAAACCTTATCGATAAATTGGGCTGATTTAATAAAATTATCTTAATTATTCAATAAAAATGTCTGCTACATTCTTTAATTCACATAAGCATTCTAAAATACTCTGATGAGCACACTACTAGAACAACTTAAACAATACACCACTGTGGTTGCTGATACAGGCGACTTTGAGCGCATGAAGGCTTTCATGCCTCAGGATGCCACCACTAATCCATCCTTGATCCTTAAGGCTGCGCAACTTCCGAACTATCAGACTTTAATTCACTCTGTAAAAGCCAAAAACCCACATCAATCGATTGATCGGGTCATTGATGCTTTGTTAGTTGCCTTTGGTATTGAAATACTCAAAATTGTTCCAGGACGTGTCTCAACAGAAGTTGATGCTCGCCTGTCTTTTGATACGGAAGCGACAGTTCAGAAAGCTCGAGAGATTATTACCGCCTATGAAGCTAATGGAATTGATAGAAGTCGCATTCTGATCAAAATTGCGAGTACTTGGGAAGGCATTCAAGCGGCTAAGATTCTTCAAGCCCAAAGCATCTCTTGCAATATGACACTGCTATTTAGCCTTGTTCAAGCAGTTGCCTGCGCTGATGCTAAAGCCCAACTAATCTCACCATTCGTTGGTCGTATTACTGATTGGTATAAAAAGTCTTTAGGTGCTACGTGGCAAGATGAAACACATGGTGGTGCCAATGACCCAGGAGTCGTATCTGTCAAAAACATCTACAACTACTATAAAAACTTTGGGATTAAAACTGAGGTGATGGGTGCAAGCTTCAGAAATACAGGTCAAATCATCCATTTGGCAGGATGTGATTTACTAACGATTAGCCCTGAATTATTAGCTGAACTTCAAAATCAAGAGTTGGCCCTACAACCTGCTTTAAGTGAAGATTTAGCGAAGAATGCTGGTATGGCAAGAATGGTGATCGATGAAAAGTCTTTCAGATACCAACTCAATCAAGATGCCATGGCAACCGAAAAGCTCTCTGAGGGCATTCGTTTATTTTGCGCAGATATTGAAAAACTAGAAAAGATATTAAGCAACTAAATACCAGCTCTTAGCTTTTCTTAAGGGTATTTGTAACTAAATACCCTTGACCATTCTTTGTCTTCTAGCTTCGTATAGACAAACGCCACTAGCAACAGAAACGTTCAAGCTTTCAACACCACCTAACATCGGAATTTGAACCAAATCATCACAGGTTTCACGTGTTAAACGACGCATGCCTTCACCTTCGGCTCCCATAACAAGGGCTACAGGACCAGTGAAATCGACATCATAGAGAGTCTTCTCGGTTTGATCATCAGTACCAATTAACCATACGCCCGCTTCTTGAAGCTCTCGCATCGTTCTAGCTAGATTAGTTACAGCAATTAAGGGCATGGTTTCTGCAGCACCACTAGCAACTTTACTAACGGTGGCATTTAAATGTGCTGAACGATCCTTAGGGACGATCACAGCATCAACACCTGCACCATCAGCAACTCGAAGACAAGCGCCGAGATTATGTGGATCAGTGACACCATCCAAAATTAATAATAATGCGGGGCCTTGCAAAGCATCCAATAACTCATCCAAGGTTTGAACTTTAGAAATTGCATCTGCAAAAGCCACTACACCTTGGTGACGATCATTACCCGCCATTGTTCTTAGGCGTTCAGTATCCGCTTGATGAAGACGTCGACCCAAGATAGGTTCAGCTGACTTGATGAAATCTTGCATGCGGCGATCACGACGAGCGGGATCCACATAAACAGTTCTTAATGAATCGGGGTCTTGGCGCAATCGTGCGATCACCGCATGAAACCCTAAAATCATTTGCTTACCATCGCCACTCTGCTTGGACTCTGGTTTAGTTCTTGAAAACTGCTCTTTACCTGACATTAACGACGACCTTTACGAATACTTAATTCATGCCCTTTAGATTTGGCATTGCTTGCCTTTTTAGGCTTCTTCCCACCCTTAGCTGCCGCTTTTTTAGTTGCAGCAGTCTTGGAAGTTGGAGATGATAAACCGGCTGACGCTCTAGGGCTTGATGGCTTGGACTGATTTGATTTTGAGGATTTTGATCGTCGACCACCAGCTCCCGAACGATCAGCCTGAGCCCCTCTGCGAGTGTATGAATTATCCATCGGAGCTAAACGACTGCCACCGACAGATGCTGATGCCCCAGACTTATCTTGACCTGGCTTAACGAGACTAAATTCAATTCTGCGAGCATCTAAATCAACACGACTAACTAAAACATGAACACGATCTGTCAAACGATATCGAATCCCAGTTCGCTCCCCACGTAATTCTTGTCTCGCTTCATCGTATTGGTAGTAATCACCACCCAATTCACTGATGTGAATCATGCCTTCAACAAACAGACTTTCAAGCTGAACAAATAAACCAAAAGTGGCAACGCCCGTAATTGTTCCAGAGTACTCTTGACCCAAATGATCACGCATGTAATAGCATTTCAGCCAAGCTTCCACATCTCGAGAGGCTTCATCGGCACGACGCTCATTCGATGAACAATGAACACCTAACTGCGCCCACGCTGCCATAGCCGCTGAAGCTTCTTGCTTGGCTTTGGCTCCACGAACTGTTTTTTGCGCAGGCTTAGATTTTGCATCCTCATGAGACTTCTTGGCATTAGCCGCATTCACGCGCCCAGGTCCACTCTTAGGCATCGCCAAATTCAAGACGACATCTGATGGAATTTGCGGAGAGTATTTTTTCTTAGCCAAAATGGCTTTAATCGAGCGATGAACCAACAAATCCGGATATCGACGAATTGGGCTGGTGAAATGCGCATAAGCATCGTAAGCCAAACCAAAATGACCATAGTTATCCGGTTGATAAACGGCTTGCTGCATCGATCTCAAAACCACTGATTGCAACATGCTGGCATCAGGACGCGGCTTGATCTCTTCGATTAGTTTTGCAAAATCTTTAGGTCTAGGCTTCTCTGAACCACCTAAATGAAGACCTGCCGTTCTTAAAACTTGCTTTAAGGTTTGTAGTTTTTCAATCGATGGCTCAGCATGAACACGGAATAATGAAGCATGCCCATTCTTATCCAAAAAGTCTGCAGCACAGACGTTAGCAGCCAACATACACTCTTCAATCACACGATGAGCTTCATTTCTAACTCGAGGCTCAATACGTTCAATTTTTCCTAATGCATTACTGATAATTTGCGTCTCAGTGGTCTCAAAATCAATCGCACCCCGCTTATCGCGCGCTGCTCTTAAGACTTTGTAAAGACTATATAGGCGATCTAAATTCTTTTTGAGGTGTTTAAATCTTGCTGCTTCAGGACCTTTGCTATTACTAAGGATTTCCCAAACCGTGTTATAGGTAAAACGTTGGGCTGAATGCATGACCGCAGGATAAAACTGATACGCTTGAACTTCTCCATGCATATCAATCACAGCATCACAAACCATACACAATCTATCAACCTCAGGCTTTAACGAACACAAGCCATTGGAGATTTTTTCCGGCAACATCGGAATCACTCGACGCGGGAAATAGACTGAAGTTGCACGTGAAATAGCATCTGTATCTAAAGGTTGTCCAGGTTTGACGTAATGAGAAACGTCAGCAATCGCCACAATTAATCGCCAAGCTTTCTCTTTACCCCATTCAACCGGCTCACAGTAAACAGCATCATCAAAATCCCTGGCATCTTCACCGTCAATTGTGACTAATGGAATATCTCTTAAATCAATTCTGCCCTCAAGATCGGCTTCCTGAATCTCATCAGGTAAGAGTTCAGACTCTTTCATCGCAGCCGGTGAGAATTCATGAGGCACGCCATACTTACGAACCGCAATTTCTATTTCCATCCCTGGGTCATCAATCTCACCTAAGACCTCGACCACTCGACCCACTGCTTGTCGGTAGCTATCTGGGTAATCAATAATCTCTACAGAAACCACTTGACCTAATTTGGCATTCCCCTGACCTTTAGGTGGAATCAAAATATCGTGACCAATACGCTTATCTTCGGGGGCGCAAATCAGCACACCATTCTCATTTAATAAGCGTCCAATCACGAATTGATTGGCATGCAGAAGAACTTCACTAATTTGACCTTCTGGTCTACCACGACGGTCTAGACCAGTCACTTTAACGACCACCTTATCCTGATGCATCACGCGCGACATCTCACGCTCGGTTAGGAAAATATCCTCTCCACCATCATCAGGGATTACGAATCCAAAACCATCTCGGTGACCTTGAACGGTCCCTTGCTTTTCTGGCAGTTGGCGGGCTTTCGCCTCTGATAAAGCCAGTGTTCCTTTATTATTTTTTTTAGCCATGCCCCATTGTCTTATAAGAATGTGAAATATCACAATAGTTTCTGAATACTAACACTCGGATGACAAAAAAGATGTGCATACTTCAGTCAAATTCGATGTAAAAAAAGGCGCTGATAGCGCCTTTTTAATGAGTCTAGAAGCTGTATTTAAGCTTCAAATGGGTGTTGTAACAAAATAGTCTCATTTCTATCAGGACCTGTTGAAACCATGGCAATTGGTACACAAGCCACCTCTTCAACACGACGTAGATATGTTTGAGCTTCCTTAGGCAACTGATCCCATTGTTGAATACCTACCGTACTACCCTTCCAACCAGGGAAAGTTTCATAAATAGGTTTACAACGAGCAACTGCATCAGAACCCCTTGGCAATACATCTAGTTTCTGACCATCCAATGTATAGCCAACGCATAAACCGATTTGGTCTAAACCGTCCAAAACATCTAATTTAGTCATGCACAAGCCTGTCACACCACTAATCTGGATGGAACGCTTAAGAGCTGCAGCATCTAACCAACCCGTACGACGTGGGCGACCAGTCACAGAGCCAAATTCTTTACCAACCTCAGCCAAGCGCAAACCGATAGGATCCTGAGCATTAGGATTGTCATGATCGTATAGCTCGCTTGGGAATGGACCAGAACCTACGCGTGTGCAATAGGCTTTTGTAATGCCTAAAACAAAATGGAGGCTACCTGGACCAACACCAGCACCTGCTGCAGCATTACCTGCGACGCAGTTAGATGAGGTCACAAATGGATATGTACCATGGTCAATATCCAATAAAGCACCTTGTGCACCTTCAAAAAGCAAGTTCTTGCCAGCCTTTTGAACAGCATCCAAATCACTAGAAACATCCGCCACTAATGGTCTTAATTGCTCAGCATAGCTCAACATGCTATCTCTGACTTGAGCAAAATCTAGGGCAGGAGCCTTGAAGTACTGAGTCAAGACAAAGTTGTGATACTCCAAGTTCTCTTGCAACTTTTGAGCAAAAGATTCTGGGAAGAATAAATCCTGAACACGTAGTGCACGACGAGCCACCTTGTCTTCATAAGCAGGGCCGATACCTCGTCCAGTTGTACCAATCTTCGCAAGACCACGTTTAGCTTCACGAGCATGATCAATCGCCACGTGATACGGAAGAATCAAAGTCGTCGCCTCAGAAATCTTTAGGCGTGAACGCACATCCACCCCTGCAGCTTCTAACTCACCAATTTCCTTAAAAAGAGCTTCTGGAGATAGAACAACGCCATTACCAATGTAGCAAGTTACGCCTGGACGCATGATGCCTGAAGGAATCAAACGCAAAATAGTCTTTTGACCATTAATAATCAAGGTATGACCGGCATTGTGACCACCTTGGAAGCGAACCACGCCTTCAGCATGATCCGTTAACCAGTCAACAATCTTGCCTTTACCTTCATCACCCCATTGGGTACCAATCACGACAACGTTGCGGCCAGACTTGCTGGCTGATTTCTGAACAGACATATAAACCAAGAAAAAAGAAAATTAATTAGAAAACGTGCAAAAGAGCATTTTACGCTCTTGTCTTTAGGACCCACTCACCTTTTTGATTCACCAGCTCTCGATCGCAATGAAATTCATCACCATCTTGCTCGTGACCTGGCAATAATTGGATCACCACCTCACCTTGCTCGCGCAATTGCGCAATGACTTTTGCTAAATCAGCATCATGAGACCAGGGCGCTAAAACAGCTGACCTTCTAGAGTCGACTTTAGAAACTCTAGCTAAGGTCATGATATCTAAAGAGAAACCAGTTGCCGGACGAGAACGCCCAAAAGCTGCCCCCACCATATCGTAACGACCACCACGTGCGATCGCTGCTGGCAATCCAGCCACGTAAGCGGCAAACATCACCCCGCTGTGATACTGGTAACCACGCAAATCAGAGAGATCTAGATTTAAACGCGGGGCTTTGGGTAAAGCCACAATAGCCTGACATAAACGCTCAAGATCATCCAAAGCCAATGAGACACCAGGAATCTTTGGCAAAGTTTGGCGAGCTGCAGGCAAGACTGTTTCTGGGGAACCACTTAAAGCCACCAATGCCAAAATAGCTGCCTTGATCTCTACAGGCCAAGAAGCTAATAAAGTGGTTAAACCAGGCAAATCTTTACTTTGCAACGCAGCATATAAAGCATCCAAAGCCTCAGATTGTGGTTGATAGTCACCCAAAATTGCCGTCAAAAGACCAGCATGACTCATATCAAGAGTCACCTCACCGACCTGACTTAAACCCAAAACTTCGTTTAATAGCTTTTGGACTTCAAAATCAGCCTCCCAACCAGCGTGACCATAAATTTCAGCACCTAATTGAAGCTGCTCACGCGACATAGCACCTGGAGCTGCTAAGGTGTGAAGCACAGGTCCAGCATAACAAAGCCTTGTAACACCTTGGCGATTGAGCAAATGCGCATCAATACGAGCCACTTGCGGAGTAATGTCAGCACGTAAACCCATAGTTCGACCAGAGAGCTGATCCACCAACTTAAAGGTTTTGAGGTTTAACTCTTGTCCGGCACCAGTGAGCAATGAATCCAAGTATTCCAACATCGGTGGCATCACGAGTTCGTAACCATAACTTTGGAAACGATCTAATAGGATACGACGCAGGTCTTCAATTTTTCTTGCTTCTGAGGGCAAGACGTCTGCAATATTTTCAGGTAATAACCAACGATTCATTATTTAGTCACCGGATTGGGGCTACTTAAACGGCTACCCTTCATGAACTTCAAGAATTCAGAACTTGGTTCAAGAACCATTAAGTCCTGTTTAGTCTTAAAGCTACTACGGTAAGCTTCTAAGCTTCTATAAAACTGTGCAAACTGAGGGTCACGACCAAAGGACTCGCCATACAGAGCCGTTGCACGTGCATCGCCTTGACCTTTGATTTTTTGCGCATCACGATAAGCACGAGACAAGATGATATCTCGCTGACGCTCTGCATCAGCACGGATCTTCTCTGATTCAGCGGCACCAGTCGAGCGCAATTCATTAGCTACACGCTTTCGTTCAGCTTCCATACGACGGAATACTGACTCGCTAATCTCTGCTAACAAATCAATACGCTTTAAGCGAACATCCACGATTTCAATACCAATATCAGCAGCTTCTTCTGCCACCTTTTTGCGAATGTTCTGCATCACCTGCTCACGTTGCTCAGAAATGAGTTCGCGCACAGTACGCTTGGTGAACTCCTCATTCAGCGCTGACTTGACCAATTGATTCAAGCGATCCTGAGCCATACGCTCATCACCACGGAAGCTAATGAAGAAACGACGTGGTTCAACAATACGCCATTTCACATAAGAATCCACCAAAAGATTCTTCTTTTCAGCAGTAATGAAACGCTCTGCATCTGGTGTATCAATCGTCAAAATGCGACGCTCAAAGAACTGCACACTTTGGAATGGCGGTGGCATTTTGAACTGCAGACCAGGTTCTTCAACCACACGAACCAACTCACCAAAAGCAAACACAGCAGCGTACTGACGTTGATCAACCACAAAAACCGTTGATGAAAGTACGCCAATAGCGATTAAGAAAGCTGCAATAAGGGGGAATATACGATTAGACATCATGAAATCTCCTAGCGCTCACGGCTTCTTAACCCATCTCTTCGATCACTCGATGATGGTGCTGGGTTAGTTGCAGGAACACCACTAGACGGAGCAGGTGTTGGAGTTGTCACAGGCGTGTTAAGGACTGTGTTTGACGTTGGCACAGTAGGTGTCGCTGATGGCGTTACCTGTTGAATCAATTTATCTAAAGGTAGATATAAAAGACTGCTGCCATTTGTTTTTTGATCCACCATGACTTTAGTCACGTTGTTATAAATCTCTTGCATCGTATCGATGTACATACGCTCACGAGTCACCTGAGGCGCTTTGGCATATTCAGCTTGAATCATCTTAAATCTAGTGGCATCACCCTCAGCTGTTGCAATGACCTTAGCTTTATAACCCTCAGCTTCTTGCATTAAACGATCAGCAGCACCCCTTGCCTTTGGAATAATGTCATTGGCATAAGCCTGACCTTCATTCTTAAGACGCTCGCGGTCTTGACCGGCTTTTACAGCATCATCAAAAGCAGCTTGGACTTGCTCAGGTGGCTGCACGTTTTGCACAGTCACACTGGTGACAAAGATACCTGCCTTATAGCTATCCAAGATCTTCTGAATAGACACGTTCAAATCAACCGCTAACTTCTCACGGTTTTCATACAAGACGTTGTCCATCTTGCTTTTACCAACAATTTCTCTCACAGCCGTTTCAGCAGCTTGAACCACTGAAGCATCAGGTTCCTTGTTATTAAAAAGATACTCTGATGCGTCTTTCAAGCGATATTGAACAGCAAACTTCACATCAATAATGTTCTCATCTTCAGTCAACATGGAAGAGTCTTTAAGGTTAGACGCCTTAATAACTGTTGCACGCCCCACTTCTACCGAACGAATGGAAGACAAATTAACAACTTCATGCGTCTGAATCGGCCAAGGCATGCGCCAATTGATACCAGGTCTTGTGGTGTAGCTATATTTACCAAACTGAAGGACAACGCCAGTTTGACCTTCCTGAATCATAAAGAATCCACTAAACACCCAAACTACTACTGCCACTAAAGCGATCATGCCTGCGCCGATACCAGGACGCATTCCATCACCAGATGACCCTTGAGAGCTTGGTGGCTGATTACCGCCACCCTTGCCCTTGCCTTTGAAAATACCGTTTAGGCGATTGTTAAAGTCTCTCCACAACTGATCCAGATCAGGAGGACCATCTTGTTTTTGTGGCTGACGAGGTCTCTCCTCAGGCTTGGAGGCATTCTGATCTCTCTCATCACGACCACGATCGGGGCCTGACTGATGGTTATTACCCCAACCGGGATCATTAACCGAAAATATTTGTAGTAATTTACGCATCGTTGGGAGAATAAAGTCCTGTACGAGAATGAAAAACATCTAACGATTCCCAGCGTTTAGCCGGGGCCTGTAAATCATGGTCTGCCACTGACGGAACTTGCTCCACAGGAGCTTTCATTCTATCAGTGTTCTTGGCTAAATCAGCTAAAGTTTCCCTTAAAAGATCTAGACCCAAGCCCTCCTTGGCAGAAATGTAAATGGCTACAACTCGACCATTTCTGTCATACCTAAGAGTGGGACCTCGCTCCATTAAAGCAGGAACTTGATCAATCTTATTAACCACAATCAATTGAGGGCTTTGGTCAGCACCAATTTCAGCCAAGACCTTGTCAACTTCTAACATTTGCTGCTCACGATCCAAACTAGCAGCATCCACAACATGTAATAACAAATCTGCTCGAACAGTCTCATCCAAGGTTGCTCTGAACGCCTCCACTAACTGGTGAGGCAAGTCCCTAATAAAACCGACCGTATCAGAAATCACCGCCTGACCAATTTCTGGCAAATAAACACGTCGAGATGTCGTATCTAAAGTAGCAAAGAGCTGATCAGCAGCATAGGATCCTGCTTTGGTTAAAGCATTAAACAAAGTGGATTTACCCGCATTGGTGTATCCCACGAGAGACACCGAGAAAACACCGCCTCTTTCGCGAGAACGTCTCTGAGTAGCCTGTTGGCGCTGTAATTTTTCAAGCTCCGCTTGTAAACGCTTGGCTTTGCTCTCCAACATCCGTCGATCCAACTCCATTTGAGTTTCACCCGGACCGCCACGCATACCAATACCACCCTTTTGCCTCTCCAAGTGGCTCCAAGCTTTCACCAAGCGAGAAACTTGATAACGAACATTTGCTAACTGAACCTGTGTTTTACCGACATGACTCTTAGCTCTTTGGGCAAAAATATCCAAAATCAGACCTGTTCGGTCAATCACATGGCATTTCAAATGTCGCTCAAGATTTCTTTGCTGAACGGGCGATAGTGCATGATTAAAGATAGCTACTTCAGCCTCATGAGCTTGCATTTGCTCACGCAACTCAGTCGCCTTACCAGAACCCATATAGAGTGCAGGATCAGGTTTCGCCCGTTTAGCGACCATTGTCATGACAGGTACGGAACCTGCACTAGATGCCAAAAGACTTAACTCTGCCATGCTATCGGCAAAGTCAGGCTTTCCCCCGGGGTCTATTCCAATTAATGCCGCTTTAACTGCTTGCATACCTAATTAAGAATTAGGACTTCCCTCATCAGAGCGAAGCTCGACTGCACGAGCTGGCACAACTGTTGAAATCGCATGCTTGTAAACCATTTGAGTCACGGTATTACGCAACAGAATGACATACTGGTCAAAGGACTCCACATTACCCTGGAGTTTGATGCCGTTAACCAAATAAATGGATACCGGAATATGCTCTTTACGCAAAGCATTTAAAAATGGATCTTGCAAAAGTTGGCCTTTATTGTTGTTCATGCCTGCTCCTTCTTTCTTTTTAATAGTTTGGAGTCTTACTCTCTAATTGTCACTTAATAACAGTGTTTCAAGCCACAGTGTAACGAAGCTGTGAAAAATTGCTACTTACCGCGTTTTTTCTTACTTTTATCCTGGTCAACAAAAGGGTTTTGACCCGTACGGAATTCAAGACGTAATGGTGTGCCACGCAACTTAAAGGCTTCTCTAAAGCGCCCTTCAAGATAACGACGATAACTATCGGTCACACCACTTAAAGCATTGCCATGAATCACCACAATAGGAGGATTGGAACCACCTTGATGAGCGTAACGCATTTTGGGACGAGACATCCCCACACGTTTAGGTTGCTGGAACTCAACCGCTTCCTCAAGCACGCGCGTCAGCTTAGGTGTTGGCAACTTAGACATAGCGGCTGCATAGGCTGCATCGACATCTTTAAATAATTCTTTAATACCAAAACCTTTGATAGATGAGATTGGATGGACGTTGGCAAAATCTAAGAAACGTAGTTTTCTAGCAATATCTGTTCGGGCACGCTCTTTTTGATAGTCATCCATGCCATCCCATTTATTAACTGCCAACACCAATGCACGACCAGCATCAACAATAAAACCCGCAATATGCGCATCTTGCTCAGAAATATCTTGTTGAGCATCTAACATCAAGATCACAACATTGGCATCAGCAATCGCTTGCAATGTTTTAACAACAGAAAACTTCTCAATGGCTTCAAAAACCTTGCCACGCTTTCTAAGACCTGCTGTATCAATCATCACATAAGGCTTGCCATTACGCGTAAAAGGTACATCAATCGCATCCCGAGTGGTACCTGGCATGTCAAAAGCAATGACGCGCTCTTCACCAATCAGTGTATTAATGAAAGTTGATTTACCAACGTTGGGACGACCCACTACAGCAATCCGAACGGGCTTGTTAGTTTGATCTTCCTCTTCAGGCTCATCTGGAATACCTAAGCTATCCAAAGCCTCATCAATCATGGCACGAACACCATCACCATGAGCAGAAGAAATGGCGATCGGCTCGCCTAAACCTAATTCATAAAAATCCGCAGTCACTGTTGAATAAGCCATACCCTCCGCTTTATTCACCGCCAAAATGACTGGTCGACCAGTTTTACGCAAGAAGTCAGCAATGACTCGATCTTGAGGAGCCATACCCAGACGAGCATCCACCAAGAAAATAACAACATCAGCCTCGACAACCGCTTGCTTGGTTTGCTTAGCCATCTCAGCCAAGATACCTGTCTTAGCCACAGGCTCAAAACCACCCGTATCAATACAAATAAACTCACGATCACCCACGCGACCATTACCGTAATGCCGGTCACGAGTTAAACCTGAAAAGTCAGCGACCAATGCGTCTCGAGAACGCGTCAGTCGATTAAATAGAGTTGATTTGCCAACGTTTGGTCTGCCAACAATGGCGATAACTGGTTTCATAATTACTTTTACTTGCTAACTCACTATCATCATGAGTTAGTACTTTCATCTGCCTTAATTAGGTCTGTAAGCCGCTAAGGATCCGCTTCTTGTTTGAACAATGAGCATGCCGTTTGCAACAATCGGAGCAGCACTAATAGCACTACTATCCACACGAGTACGGGCAATAGGTTTGCCACTAGCTTGGTCTAAGAAGTGAAGGTATCCCTGCTTATCACCCATCACTAGTAAGCGTCCGGCGGCTGTTGGTTCACCTAAATCACGCCAGGTCATGGTTTCATTACGCCACACTTCCACACCATCATCAGCACGATAGGCTACAACATGGGATTTCTCATCAGAGGCAAATACAAATTCTTGTGATTGAGCTGTACCCGTGAAGCTAGAAAAATCTTTAGCCCAAAGGAATGTGCCTGTATTTAAATCACCACAACCAATTCGACCCTGGAACGCAACCGCACACAAACGACGACCCACTAGAGTCGGACGAGCTGCCACATCGGTCATGCGCTCAATTTCAGAAAATCCTTTGGGATAAGCCAAAGATGCTTCCCATAAAACATTACCTGAAGCTAAACCCATGACACCAATCTTGCCACCTGAAAAACCAGTGACAAATGCATCAGCTGCAACAGGAACCATTGCAAAACTTGTTCTCAAAGCAAGCGCCGTTTGCGGGCGTAAGTAAGACCAACGACGTTTGCCAGTTTTAGAATCTAAACCAAAGAAACGATTGTCAATTGTTCTCACAATAGCCACACCACTGAGAATGAGCGGCTCAGTCAAAACCTCGCTACCGACATTTTCTTCCCAGATCTTTTCACCCTGGGCATTAAATGCATAAACCATACCTTTAGCAGTACCGACCACAACCACTTGACCATCACTACCAGGGCCTGATGACAACTCAGTAGGAGCTTTCACTTCCCAAACACGTTTACCGCTGAGAAGATCAATCTTGCTAACTAAACCATTGCCTGCAGAGGTGTAGATATAGTCGCCAACAACGACTGGTCGCATCACAAAAGTATCTGATTTACCAACACTCGTCGACCAAACAGATGTGACTGAAAGTTTCTCATCAACACTTACTAATTTTGCGGGCTCTCTTTTATTAGTGCTTGAGCAAGCTGCCAGCCCAAGAGTTAATAGAACTGAAGAAATGGCAGCTAAACGAATCACGGGACGGTACATTAACGACCTCCTACAGCATCTAATTTAATTTTTAACAAACGTTTTGCTTCATCAGAGGCTTCAGGATTTTTTGACAACTGCTCCCAAGCTTTTTGATAAAACTGACGTGCCTCAGCATTTTTCCCCTGCGCTAACTCAACATCCCCACGACGTTCTTGCATAAGCGCCTCAAATGATTTGGATACTGAAGCTGACGCTACTTTTTGAGCTTCCACAAAATCACCTTTATCAATCAATAGCGACACCAAACGTGATCTTGCTAAGTCTTGATGTGCATCATTCTTTGCATGACTCGCTGACCAACGAAGATTTTTCTCAGCACCCGCCATATCACCCGCAGCATTAGCCACTTGAGCTGCTACTAAAGATGCCATACCTGCATAACTCGTCGAGCCAAATTGGTCTTGTAAATCTTGCGCTGCTCTTAATGTAGCAGGCACGTCTTGTTTTTGAGCAGACACCAATAGAGTTTCATAAAGCTTGCTAGCACCTAAAGACTGGCGCTTTTGCCACCAACCATAACCAGCATAAGCCAAGTAAGCGACCGCTAAAACCAAAACAATGGCAATGAGCCACTGACCGTATTGTTTCCACCAAGCTTTAAGTTCAGCTAATTGTTCTTGTTCTTCTAGATTGAAATGCATCTTCTCGTCACTTATTCAGAAATCGCTACCAATTGGTCAATCACTGCATCAACCAAACCATCCATTGCAACAGTCATTTGCTGACCATCACGACGTAAATCTTTTAATTGAGCCTGCCCTGCTTGAAGCTCATCAGGTCCAATAATAATCGCATACGCAGCACCGCTACTATCTGCCTTTTTCATTTGAGATTTAAAGCTTGCTGCGCCCCCATCTGGGGCACAGTGCAAGATCACCTCAATTCCAGCACTTCTTAACCTCTCAGCCACCACCATGGCAGCCTCGAGCGTGTCGCCGGCTTGATGGAGAACATAAACATCACACCCTGAATCCACATCAGAAGCTAAACCCTGCTCCTTCATTAACTCGATCACACGCTCCATCCCCATCGCCCAACCACATGCTGGAGAAGGTTTACCTCCCATTTGCGCCATGAGAGGATCATAACGACCACCGCCAGCGATCGTTCCCTGAGAACCTAATTGATCAGTCACCCACTCAAAGACTGTGAGATTGTAGTAATCCAAACCTCGAACTAAACGAGGGTTGATCGTAAATGGCAAATTATTAGCCTTTAATAAGCGTTGTACACCCTCAAAATGCTTGAGAGATTCTTCACCCAAAAAGCTTAGTAATTGTGGTGCGGATTCTACGATGGGCTTCATCGCAGGATTTTTACTGTCAAGAATACGAAGCGGATTGGTATGCAAGCGACGCTTTGCATCCTCATCTAAATCTGCCTCATGCTTTGTAAAGTGCGCAATCAAAGCTTCACGATGGGCTGCTCGCTCATTAGCTTGTCCCAAAGAGTTCAGCTCTAGCTTAACGCCCATCAAACCCAAATCATCCCAAAGGCGCTGACACATCAAAATAATTTCAGCATCAATATCAGGTCCCGCAAAACCCAATGCCTCAATACCTAATTGATGGAATTGACGATAACGACCACGCTGAGGACGCTCATGTCTAAACATGGGACCTGTATACCAAAGACGTTTAGGTCCTTCATATAACAAGTTATGCTCAATCACAGCTCTTACAGCAGCTGCTGTACCTTCTGGTCTGAGGGTTAATTGCTCACCATTCAAACTATCCTCAAAGGAGTACATCTCCTTTTCAACAATATCGGTCACCTCACCAATGCCACGCTTAAACAAAGCTGTTTGCTCAACGATAGGTGTTCTAATTTGCTGATAACCATAAGACTTCACTAAGCTCTGAATGGATTGCTCCAAAAAGCTCCACAGGGGTGCCTCATGAGGAAGAAGATCATTCATCCCCCGAACACCAGTGATTTTTGATTGTTTATCTTGTGCTTGAGTGCTCATTTTTATCAGTCTTAATTTTTAACTCGATAGGTATTTTTGACATACTCGTCAACAATGACCTGAAATTCTTCAGCAATCTTATCGCCACGCAAAGTCTTGACTTTGACACCATCAACAAATACCGGGGCTGCAGGAGATTCACCAGTTCCAGGCAATGAGATGCCTATATTGGCATGCTTACTTTCACCGGGTCCATTCACGATACATCCCATCACCGCAACATTCATCGACTCAACACCTGGATGATTCACTTTCCAAACAGGCATTTGATGACGAAGATAACTTTGAATCTTCGCTGCCAATACTTGGAAGTAGGTGCTAGTGGTTCGACCACAACCTGGGCAAGCAATCACCATCGGCGTGAAATTACGCAAACCCATCGTTTGCAAAATTTCTTGAGCCACAATCACTTCATTCTCACGAGGTGCACCAGGCTCTGGGGTTAAAGAAACACGAATCGTGTCACCAATCCCCTCCTGTAAAAGTACTGAAAGTGCTGCCGTTGAAGCAACAATCCCCTTGCTACCCATGCCCGCTTCAGTTAAACCTAAATGCAATGGGTAATCACAACGCTGAGCCAAGTCACGATAGACCGCAATCAAATCCTGAACAGCACTCACTTTGCAGGACAAAATAATTTGATGACCAGGTAAACCTAACTCCTCTGCTCTTTGGGCTGACTGCAACGCAGACTGTATCAATGCTTCAGCCATCACCTCACGCAACTCAAGGGGCTGTGACTTGAGTGCATTTTCATCTAATAATTTAGCCAATAGGTCTTGGTCTAAGCTGCCCCAGTTCACACCAATGCGAACAGGCTTTTGATACTGACATGCCAGCTCAATCATTTGAGAAAACTGAACATCTCTCTTCGCACCTTGACCCACATTGCCTGGGTTGATTCGGTATTTAGATAGTGCTTGAGCACACTCTGGGTAATCCGTTAATAGCGTGTGCCCGTTGTAATGAAAGTCTCCCACCAAGGGCACCAAGACTCCCATCTTATCTAACTGTTCACGAATTGCAGGCACTGCAGCAGCTGCTGCTGGCGTATCCACAGTGATCCGCACAATCTCAGAGCCAGCTCTTGCAAGATCTTTAATCTGAATAGCCGTTGCAATGGCATCAGCTGTGTCAGTGTTGGTCATTGACTGGACTCGAACAGGCGCATCACCGCCAACGGTGACCACTTGCCCTGCCCACTCAATCAAGGCTTGTTTAGATGAGCGACGTAAAGGAGCATTTGAAAGACTTGATGACATTAGCCTCTTACTCCTTTGTCAAACTTAACAACTTGCATTCTTTCACGGACATTGGTGCGGTCTTTAACATCTCCCGCTAACTGACCACAAGCTGCAGCAATATCGTCACCACGAGTTTTTCTAACGGTAGTGATGATTCCTGCATCCATTAAACGTTTTGCAAAATCTTGAACTCGAGCGTTACTTGAGCGCTTAAGCCCTGACTCAGGAAAAGGATTGAATGGGATTAAATTCAATTTACATGGGATCTTCTTTAAAAGATCCACCAATTCTTTTGCATGTTGGTCTGTGTCATTCACGCCATCCAACATGCAATATTCAAAAGTCAAAAAGTCACGAGGAGCAAAAGGCAAATAGCGCATACAAGCAGCCATTAACTCCTTCAGCGGATATTTTTTATTGATAGGCACCAATTCATCGCGCAATGCATCATTGGGCGCATGCAAGGACACAGCCAAAGCCACCGGTAAGTCATTAGCCAATCTGTCCATCATCGGCACGACACCTGATGTGGATAAAGTGACTCGACGACGAGATAAACCATAAGCATGGTCATCCAACATTAAACGCATAGCCCCAACCACTGGCTCATAGTTCAATAACGGCTCCCCCATGCCCATGAGGACAACATTGGAGATTACACGCCCTTCATGTTCTTCAATAGGTGTACCGTCGTAACTATCAATTCGACGAATAGCCTGAGGATCTCGACGTAATGAATGTTCAGCCAACCAGAGCTGACCGATAATTTCGCCAAGATTTAAATTTCTAGAAAAGCCTTGTTTGCCCGTTGAGCAAAAACGGCAATTAACAGCGCAACCCGCTTGGGAAGAAATACACAGAGTTCCCCGATCATCTTCGGGGATATAGACCATCTCTACAGCATCTCCAGCACCAACATCCAGTAACCACTTGCGAGTGCCATCTGTTGCATGCTGATCACTCACAATGGGCAAGGCTGTAATTTCAGCCTTATCAACCAGTGTTGCTCTGAAAGACTTGGCTAAATCACTCATTTGAGTGATATCAGCCTCACCTCTTTGATGAATCCAACGTAACAACTGTTTTGCGCGAAAAGGCTTCTCCTCAAGGCTTGCTATGTATGCGGCAAGCCCTTCGGGATCAAAATTCAGCAGGTTGATACGTGGATCAATCAATGTAAGTCGTTAAAAATTAACGTGCAAAAATTTGCATGCCTGGGAAGAAGAAAGCAACTTCTACAGCAGCAGTTTCAGGAGCGTCTGAACCATGAACAGCGTTTGCATCGATGCTATCAGCAAAGTCAGCACGGATCGTACCTTTATCAGCCTTCTTAGGATCAGTTGCACCCATCAGTTCACGATTCTTAGCAATTGCGCCTTCACCTTGCAACACTTGAATCATCACAGGACCTGAAATCATGAAATCTACTAGATCTTTGAAGAAAGGACGCTCTTTGTGAACTGCATAAAACTGCTCAGCTTCTTGACGTGAAAGGTGAGCCATTTTTGCAGCAATCACTTTCAAGCCAGCTTGCTCAAAACGTGCGTAAATTTGACCAATAACGTTTTTAGCTACTGCGTCTGGTTTGATAATAGAAAGTGTGCGCTCAATCGCCATGAGTAAACTCCATTGATAGATAGATTAAAACCTCAAATTATACAGGTTTTACCCTTAGTTTTCTCCCCTCCAAAAGCCTAAACGCATTGATTTTTAAGGAAAAGTAGAAAAAATATAGGCTCAAAATGTCATATTGATGACGCAAACACCCCTATTTGGGTGTCAACAATCTAAAAAGCACTTGAAAAACACATGAAATGGCTATACTTAGGAGTACGAGCCCAGTGGTGGGCGAGTCATGTTTAATACATAAAGGAGTCTTAATGAGCGATCTCAACACTTATGGTTTTGGGCACGGCAGCGCAACAACGAGCGTTCAAGTCCGCAACCGGGTGTTACGTAACACCTATGCCCTACTGGCTTTATCAATGGTGCCTACAATTTTAGGAGCCTGGATCGGTGTTGCTACAGGATTTTCACTTTTTGCTGGTAGCCCTTTTATTGGCTTCATCGCGTTCATGGCGATCGCCTTTGGTTTCTTTTGGGCTATTGAAAAGAATAAGGACAGCGGTCTAGGCGTTGTTTTATTGCTAGGCTTCACCTTCTTCATGGGTCTCATGCTCTCACGCCTCATTGGTGCCATTTTGGGCTTCAACAATGGTGCCAGCTTGATCATGACGGCATTCGGTGGCACCGCGATCATCTTTGCTGGTATGGCAACTTTAGCAGGTAGCGTGAAAAAAGATCTTTCAGAAGGTCTTGGTAAGTGGCTTTTTGCCGGTGTTATCTTGTTGATACTTGCATCAGTAGCCAATATTTGGTTACAAATGCCCGCTTTAATGCTCACGATCAGCGTTGCTGCGATTGCTATTTTCTCAGCCTTTATTTTGGTGGATGTACAACGCATCATTAATGGCGGCGAAACTAACTATGTGATCGCTACGCTAAGCATTTACTTGAACGTGTACAACGTATTTAGCAACCTACTAGCCATCCTTGGTATTTTTGGTGGCGACAGAGACTAAATTAGTTTTTAGTTTCAAAACAAAACGGCTTCTTAATGAAGCCGTTTTTTATTTCTACTGTTATTTCTCAGACCTTATCCATGGATTCTATCCATGGATTCTATCCATGTACCCTATCCATGAGTTCTTTCAAAAACAGCGACAGATTCAATATGAGAGGTATGCGGGAACATATTCATCACGCCCGCTGATTGAAGACGATAAGCACCTTGCCCCACCAAAATTCCAACATCACGCGCTAAGGTAGCTGGGTTACACGACACGTAGACAATTCTTTGGGGTAAATAAGCTTGATCTTCTTGATTGGAAGAGCTTGCTAGTTGAGCAATCGCTGTTACCAAAGCCATCGCCCCATCCCTTGGGGGATCAATTAACCATTTAGAAGCCCGCCCCCAGGATTTAATGGTGTCTGGATTGACCTCAAATAAATTAGCGCAAGCAAATTGCACCTTATCCGCTAAGTGATTGTGGTCTGCATTAGCCTGAGCTCTTATCGTTAAAGCTTCACTACCCTCAATACCAAACACTTCTCTAGCGCGCCGAGCTAATGGCAAAGTGAAATTACCAATGCCACAAAATAAATCCAGCACTCGATCAGATGGATTGACTTGCAACAAGTTAACTGCCTTTCTGACCAACACTTGATTCATTTGATGATTCACTTGCGTGAAATCGGTGGGCTTGAAAGGCATCTCGATATCAAAATCTGGCAAGCGATAACAAAGTTGAGTTTGCTCCGGATAAAAAGGCTTGGCTGAATCAAGATCCCCAGCTTGCAACCAAATATGAATCTGATGCTCTTGGGCAAACTGCTTGATGAGTTCTTGATCTTTTTGACTTGGGCGAGATAAATGTCTTAAGACAAAGACATAAGAGAGACTTCCTACAATCTCCCCCTCACCCAATGCAAATTCGATTTGAGGCCAAGACTCTGGGCTTGAAAAGGATTGAATTAACTCTCGCCAATAAGGCAACAAATCAGAAATCTTCTTTGGAAGAATAGGACATTCCAACATGTCCGTGATGCGATTGGCTTTCTTTTGATGGAAGCCTACCAATACACGACCTTTAGGGATCTTAAAGATAGAGAGTCTTCCGCGGTATCGATACTCCCAAGAAGGTCCTGCTACGGGTCTTTGTAAAAACTCTGGTTTTGTTCTACCTAAGTATCTAAGGTTATCTTCCAACACCCGTTGCTTCATGGATAGCTGAGCTCTTGGATCCAAATGCTGCATAGAGCAACCACCACACTCTCCAAATGAAGGACAACGTGGACTAATACGACTAGGTGATGACTTGTAGATAGCCTCTAATTTAGCGAGCTCAAACTTACTCTTAACCTTGTAGGATTGGTATTCAACGTCCTCTCCTGGTAAAGCGTCTTGAATAAAAACCACTTTACCTGGAACACCATTCTCATCAAGAGGACGCGCAACCCCTTGCGCCTCTAGATTAAGAGATTCAACAATTACACGAGTCACGATTGATCTTTAGGGTCAGATGAAAATAACTCTAGATATTGCTGCCAGAAAGCACCTGGAGCTGTCTTTGACTCCTTGAGTAGCTCGCTCTTCACAAACGCAATCTCCTCTTCATACTCTTCTGGCGTCACCCCTCCACGCATGCGTTGGAAGCGGCAATAAAGTAGGTAAGTGTTAACGACATCTGTTTCACAGTAATCGCGAATTTCTTTGATCT
>JACCDW010884901.1_pt1 | contig 40502 bp, 33 predicted proteins | sample 7449781 | NCBI WGS metagenome assembly JACCDW01 (sample SAMN15323449, study PRJNA562643) | freshwater metagenome | isolation source: river surface water | place: USA:Blue River Watershed | collected 2017-08-18 | reverse complement strand
GTCCAATCAGTTTACAAGACCATGGTAACGCTGTAAGTTTCCGCAACATTTGGTTGCGCGAAATGTAATCCAATTAAAATTTTCATTAGGAAGGTTTTTTATCTGAAAAACCTTCCTTTTTTTTGTTATATGAAACATATTATCAGCTGGGTACTTCGTCACATTCCAAGAAAAATTATCCAATTATTTGCGCATCGATTACTGAAATTTTATAGCCTATTTTTAACAGGTTCAAAGGTTTATTGCCCTGTATGCGATCATTCTTTTTCGAAGTTTTTACCTTACGGTCGCTTACAGCCGAGGGAAAATGCACTTTGTCCTTCCTGTTTAAGTTTAGAAAGACACAGGTTAATGCATTTGTTTCTGAAAAATGAAACCAATTTCTACACATCAAAACCTCGCGTTCTGCATGTAGCACCAGAATATTGCTTCATTGAAAGGTTTGAAAACTATTTGGGAGACAATTATATAACTGCAGATATAGAATCACCTTTGGCCAAAGTGAAGATGGATTTACATGATATTCCATTTCCAGATAATTCTTTCGATGTGGTATTTTGTAACCACGTATTAGAGCACGTAAAAGATGATGTACGTTGCATGCAAGAAATTCGTCGGGTATTAAAGCCTGAAGGATTTGCTTTGTGTCAAAGTCCGCAACGATATGATCTCGAAACAACCTATGAGGATGCAAGCATTACAGATCCGAAAGAACGAGAGATTCATTTTTTACAGGATGATCATCTTCGAATTTATGGTCGGGATTTTGGTAAGCAACTAGAAAATTCAGGTTTTACGGTAATTCCCGTCAATATGATTGAAAAATTAGGAACCAACGAGAGTAATCGAATGGCATTGCCGTTAGAAGAAATCATTTATCAGTGTAAAAAATAAGATGCGCTATCAACCTTTTCCTTCAGAACTATTTATCAAGAACCGTAACAAATTAATTGCGGAATTACCACCAAAATCCATGGTGTTAATTAGTTCAAATGACATTATGCCAACGAATGCAGATGGCAGCATGGGATTTAAGCAACAAACTGATCTATTCTATTTGTCGGGACTAGACCAAGAAGAAACACTCCTATTAATCTACCCTGATGCACCCGAGGCGCATTTGAGAGAAATTGCATTTGTGCGAGAGACCTCTGAATTAATCGCAATTTGGGAAGGTCATAAATATACTAAGGAAGAAGCGACTGCTATTAGTGGAATTAAAAACATTCAGTGGACGAGCAATTTTGAGGCTATTTTAAAAACCTTGATCTATTCAGCTGATACGGTTTATATGATCGACAATGAACATATGCGCAATAGTTCATTAGTTGAAACACAAAACGCGCGACTTGTTCAAGAAATTAAAGACAAATATCCGCTTCATCGTATTGGCCGACTAGCCCCTATTCTGAATACCTTACGTATGAAGAAAGAGCCTGCAGAATTAGCAGCTATGCAAAAGGCAATTGATATAACGGAAAATGGATTTAGACGTGTTTTAGGATTTACTAAACCCGGTGTTTGGGAAAACGAGATAGAAGCAGAGTTCATTCATGAATTCATCAAATCTCGTAGTGGAGGATTTGCTTACACTCCTATCATAGCTTCTGGTGCTAATGCTTGTGTTTTACACTATATTGAAAACGAGCGTGAATGTATAGACGGCGATTTAATTTTATTAGACGTTGGGGCTTGTTATGGCAATTATAATGCTGATATGACCCGAACTATTCCAGTTAATGGAAAATTCAGTGCTCGTCAAAAAGAAGTTTACAAGGCTGTACAAGCTGTATTAGATTATGCAACGGATTTAATGCGTCCAGGTATTTACTGGGTAGATTATCAAAAATCAGTTGAAAAGTTCATGGAAGAGCAATTGATAGGCTTAGGTTTGTTCACAAGACAAGATGTTGATAATCAAGACCCTAACCAACCTTTGTTTAAAAAATACTTTATGCATGGGGTTGCACATCATTTGGGTTTAGATGTTCATGATGTATGGGATAAATATAAACCTTTCGAAGCAGGCATGGTATTAACCTGTGAGCCAGGAATATACATCCGGGAAGAAGGCATAGGTATTCGTTTAGAAAATAATTTATTGATAACCGATGGACCCGCCATTAATTTAATGGCAAATATTCCAATCGATATCGAGGAGATTGAGTCGCTAATGTCACAGGCATGATTCAAGGAGAGCTATACATCTTTATCAGTTTGATTATCATGCTCGCGGGTATTTTCTACCTGTCGAAATTGAAATCTAAAATCGTCAAACTCGTATTTAGTGTCATACCTCCCTTATTATTTTGTTATTTTCTGCCATCCTTATTGGTCGAGCAGGGTATCATTGTAATTGGAAACACGGATCTTAATGGAACTTTAGCTAAAACGCTATTGCCCTTTTGTATCTTTTATTTCACCTTAGGTCTTCCTTTAGCCAAACTAAAAGCTATCGGTCGGAAACCGATTATCTTATTCCTCGTTGGAGCATTGGGTGTCATCATTGGTGGACCTATTTCCTTAATGATTAGTCATTATTTTTTCCCAACTGAATTTAATGCAGAATCATTTAGAGGCTTATCGACGATTGCTGGATCGTGGATAGGTGGAACTGCAAATCAAATGGCATTAAATGCAATATTTTTACCGAATGCCGATGAGTTGGCCAAAGCTGTAACGGTTGACGTATTTTTTGGTGAAACGTGGTTGGCTATCTTATTATTTTTGATTCCATTCCAACTCAAGATTAATCAATACCTAAAGGCGTCGTATAACCACCAAGACATTTCTGTTGATTGGGAGGAAGATTTGACTGTCAAGAAATTTACGTTCAATAATCTCATCTATATTTTAGGTTTAGGATTCCTAATAACTCTTTTGAGTACTTATTCTGGTAGTTATCTGACCGAATTGATCGCCATAACATTCCTAAATCAAAGTTTTTGGACATTCTTCATTTGTACCTTTATGGGAATTGGATTAGGGCTAAGTCCTTTGAAGCGCTTGTACACAGCAGGCGGAGATGTTATTGCAACACTATTCCTGTATTTTATCATTGCATCCATCGGATTAAAAATATCATTAAGTCATTTATTTTCAACTCCACTCCTACTATTTACAGGATTTATATGGATAAGCATTCATGGCTTAGTTATATTTGTAGTTGGGAAATGGATTAAAGCCCCATACCACTACATGGCCATTGCATCGCAGGCTAATGTGGGCGGTATTGCTTCTACATCTGTGATAGCAACGGCAATTAGTCCCATTTTAGCTCCATTAGGCGTCATTTTGGCATTATTAGGATATGCCATTGGTACTTATGGAGGATATTTATCGGCAATACTCATGCAATGGGTTAGCCAAACATATTAGTAGTTAAAAACATACATGAAAAACATTCGTAATTTTTGCATTATCGCACACATTGATCATGGTAAGAGTACTTTGGCCGATCGATTAATTGAATTCACCAATACCGTGCAGAAGCGCGATATGATGAATCAATTGTTGGATGACATGGACTTAGAACGTGAGCGTGGCATCACAATCAAATCGCATGCGATTCAAATGCAATATCCGAAAGATGGAGAGGTATATACTTTCAATTTGATTGATACACCAGGCCACGTCGATTTTAGTTACGAAGTTTCCCGTTCAATTGCCGCTTGTGAAGGAGCCTTATTAATCGTGGATGCCTCACAAGGAATTGAAGCGCAAACTATTTCCAATTTATACTTAGCGATTAACCACGATCTGGAAATCATTCCTGTATTGAATAAGATTGATTTGCCTGGCGCTATGCCTGATGAGGTTTCAGACCAAATTATTGATTTGATTGGTTGTAAGAAAGAAGATATCATTCATGCCTCAGGAAAAGAGGGAATTGGTATTCAAGATATTCTAGATGCCGTGGTAACACGTGTACCTGCTCCTAAAGGCGAACCGTCAGAACCGTTACAAGCGTTGATCTTTGACTCTACATTTAATTCATATCGTGGAATCGAAGTTATTTTCCGTGTATATAATGGGGAAATCAAAAAAGGAGATCGTGTCAAGTTCATGAACACAGGCAAAGAATATTTTGCCGATGAAATTGGAACCCTAGGATTAGAGCAAGAACCAAAATCTATCATCAAAACAGGTGATGTAGGTTATTTAATTTCGGGTATCAAAGAAGCCAAAGAAGTTAAGGTTGGGGATACAATTTCGCATGTGGCTAATCCATGTAAATCAGCTATTCAAGGATTTGAGGAAGTTAAACCAATGGTATTTGCTGGTATTTATCCGGTAGAAACATCAGAGTTTGAGGACTTGCGTGATGCCATGGAGAAATTGCAATTGAATGATGCATCCTTAGTTTGGGAACCGGAAACATCGGCTGCCTTAGGTTTTGGATTCCGCTGTGGCTTCTTGGGGATGTTGCACATGGAAATTGTGCAAGAGCGATTAGAGCGTGAATTTGACATGACTGTTATTACAACAGTTCCCTCTGTAAAGTTCAAAGTATTAACGACGGCTGGGGAAACACAATGGGTTTCTGCACCAAGTGAGTTACCTGAACCTAACTTGATCAATATCATTGAAGAGCCTTATATCAAAGCGCAGATCATTACAAAATCCGAATACACAGGTGTGATTATGAGTTTGTGCATGGATAAGCGTGGTATTTTAGTTAATCAAATCTATTTAACTACAGATCGTGTTGAGTTAACGTTCGATATGCCCTTATCTGAAGTTGTATTTGATTTCTTTGACCGATTGAAAACTATTTCGCGTGGGTATGCTTCATTGGACTATGAATACAAAGGCTATGAGCCGGGTTACATGGTTAAATTAGATATCATGTTAAATGGCGAAAAAGTAGATGCTTTGTCGGCCATTGTACACCGAGACAAAGCTTACGATTGGGGTAAACGTTTATGTGAGAAATTACGTGAGTTGTTGCCACGCCAACAGTTTGAAATTGCGATTCAGGCGGCGATTGGTCAAAAAATCATAGCTAGAGAAACAGTGAAGGCATTGCGTAAAGACGTTTTGGCAAAGTGTTATGGTGGTGATATTTCGAGAAAGCGTAAATTATTGGAGAAACAAAAGAAAGGTAAGAAACGTATGCGTCAAGTGGGTAATGTAGAAATCCCACAAGAAGCGTTTATGGCCGTTTTAAAACTAGATTAAATCAAATAATTTTTAATAAAATCTTTTAAAATAAGCGTATTAAGCGTATTTTTGAAATTCAAATATAAAAGCATGGCTGAAGTAATAAGAATGCCCAAGATGAGTGACACTATGGTAGAAGGTGTTATTGCAAATTGGCTTAAAAAAGAAGGAGACGTAATTAAGTCTGGAGATATCATCGCGGAAGTGGAAACTGACAAGGCGACGATGGAATTAGAAAATTACGAAGATGGTACATTGTTATACATTGGCATTAAAGCCGGTGAGGCTGTACCGGTTGATGGCATTATTGCGGTAGTAGGAACCCCTGGTGAAGATTATTCAGCTTTATTGCAAGCTCCTGTAGCTGCAGCCACAGCTACAGCGCCTGCAGCTGTTGAAGTAGCCCCACAAGCGGCCGCTCCAGCACCTGTTGCAGCAGCTCCAGTCATTGATTTAAGTGCAATTAAAGCTAAAGCTGTTCGTATGCCTAAAATGAGCGATACGATGGTGGAAGGCGTCATTGCAAAATGGTTGAAGAAAACAGGTGATGTTGTTAAGAGTGGTGATATCATTGCTGAAGTTGAGACTGACAAGGCTACCATGGAATTGGAAAACTACGAGGATGGTACCTTATTATATATTGGAGCGAAAGAAGGTGAAGGTGTTATTGTTGATGGCATTATTGCTATTGTTGGTGAGCCTGGTACAGACTTCCAACCTATATTAGCAGCAGAGTCAGCTGCACCCGCTGCGGCGCCAGTAGTCGCTGTTGCAGCACCTGCACCGGTCCAAGTTGCAGAAGCACCTAAGGCTTCAGAACCGAAAGCAGCGGCAGCTCCTGCCCCTACGAAAGCTCGTATTTCTGAAGATTCAATTAAAGCATCACCTTTAGCTCGTGCGTTAGCAAAAGAAAAAGGTTACAATTTGAACTGGATTCAAGGAACAGGCGAAGGTGGTCGTATTACAAAGAATGATATTGAAGATTACAACCCAAGTGCAGGTGGCGCGATGTCGACATTTGTATCGGGTGTTGAAAGCTTTGAAGATATTCCAAACAGCCAAATGCGTAAAACAATTGCGCGTCGTTTATCTGAATCTAAATTCAGTGCTCCTGAGTTCTATTTAACGATGGAAATCAACATGGACAAAGCGATCGAGGCTCGTGTTAGCATGAATGAGGTATTGCCTGTTAAGATTTCATTCAACGACATGGTAATCAAAGCAACTGCTTTGGCTTTAACGAAGCATCCAAAGATCAATTCGTATTGGATGGAAGATCGTATTCGTGTGAACAAACACGTTCACATCGGTATGGCAGTAGCTGTTGAAGATGGTTTATTAGTTCCTGTGATTCGTTTTGCTAATGAAAAATCAATTGCTCAAATTTCATCTGAAGCAAAAGAATTAGGTGGTAAAGCGAAAAGCAAACAATTACAACCAAAAGATTGGGAAGGCAATACATTTACGGTAAGTAACTTAGGTATGTTTGGTATTGACCAATTCACTTCGATCATTAATTCACCTGAGTCATGTATTTTGGCAGTGGGTGGCATTAAAGAAACAGTTGGCGTAAAAAATGGTCAGTTTTATGCAACCAACATCATGAAATTAACATTAACATGTGACCATCGCGTGGCAGACGGGGCAGCAGGAGCAGCATTCTTGTTAACCTTAAAGCAATACCTCGAGGATCCACTTAAAATGTTCTTGTAACATTTATTTTGTCAAGCCTCGAATTCGTTCGGGGCTTGATTATTTTAAGCATATAATTCAGATGGAGTCACAAAATATTAGAATCGCAGTACAAAAATCAGGTCGTCTAAGTGAAGAATCGCTTAAGTTATTCAAAGCCTGTGGAATTAAATTTGAGTCGGGTGGCTCCAAATTAAAAACAGTTTCCAGCAATTTCCCTATTGAATTCCTCTTCCTTCGTGATGATGATATTCCGGGGTATGTGGAAGATGGTGTTGCCGACTTAGGTGTAATCGGTGAAAATGTTTTGATGGAACATATTCGTCAAGTAGACGTCGTGAAGGAATTAGGCTTTTCGAAATGTCGTTTATCACTAGCAATCCCTCGTAACGAAGAGTATTCTGGTATTGAATATTTCCAAGGAAAAAACATTGCGACCTCCTACCCTAATTTAACCAATGCATTTTTAGCGAAACAGGGAATTCAAGTGACAACGCATGAAATTTCGGGGTCAGTTGAAATTGCACCGAGTATTGGATTAGCCGAGGCTATTTGTGATATCGTTTCTACGGGTGGAACCTTATTAAGCAATGGCTTGAAAGAAGTGGCTACGGTATTTCAAAGTCAGGCGGTGTTAATTGCTCACCAACAATTAAGTACGGAGAAACAAGCGATACTCGCTAAATTATTATTTCGTATAGATTCAGTTCAACGTGGTCAAAATGCGAAATATGTTGTTTTGAATGCGAAAGAATCTGATTTAGAAAAAATCAAGTCATTACTTCCTGGTATGAAAGCTCCATCTGTAATGCCATTGGCAGAAACGGGTTGGGTTTCAATTCATTCGGTCATTTCGGAAAATGATTTTTGGGATATCATCGAAGCATTGCGTGAAGCGGGTGCTCAAGGTATTTTAGTATTGCCAATCGAAAAAATGATTTTATAAGATGTTTTCTATTTTAAAATTTCCTGCTCAATCATCATTTAAGCAAATCGGGACCCGACCATCGTTAGATAGTCAATCCTTAGATGCTTTAATTAAAGATGTGTTTGAACAGGTGAAATCCGGTGGTGATCAAGCCCTTCGTGATTTTACATTGAAATTTGAAAAGAAGAGCATTACAGATCTTGCCTATACATCAGAAGAAATTTCCGAAAAAGCTGCTTTGGTTCCTCAGGAACTTCAAGATGCCATTCAGGTAGCATATAAAAACATTTATTCCTTTCATGAATCGCAAAAGCTCGTTGAGAAAAGAATCGAAACAAGTCCCGGTGTGCTTTGTTGGCAGAAATCCACTCCCATCGAACGCGTAGGAATCTATATTCCAGGTGGTACGGCTCCTTTATTTTCCACGATATTGATGTTGGCCATCCCAGCAAAGATTGCAGGATGTAAAGAAATTGTCCTTTGTACTCCTGGAGACCACCCAGCTTTGTTTTACGCAGCACAATTATGTGGCGTCACCCAAATGTTTAAGATAGGCGGTTCTCAAGCAATAGCAGCAATGGCCCAAGGAACGGAAAGTGTTCCGGCTGTTTATAAGATTTTTGGACCAGGTAATCAATATGTGACTGCGGCTAAAATGTATGCCAATCGAATGGGAATAGCCATCGATATGCCTGCGGGTCCTTCTGAAGTAGCGGTATTTGCGGATGAAACCGCCAATCCTGCCTTTATCGCTTCTGATTTACTCTCACAAGCGGAGCATGGCCATGATTCTCAAGTTGTACTCATCAGTACATCAGAACAAATATTAAATAAATCGATTGATGAAATCGAAAAGCAATTAGCGGAATTGCCAAGAAAAGAATTTGCAGCCAGTGCATTAAATAATTCACAGTTCATTTTGTTGAAATCGAATGAAGAGGCAATTGACTTGTTAAATGAATATGGTGCAGAGCACTTGATCTTGGCATGTGAAAATCCAGAGGATTTTGCAGATTCAATAAGCAATGCTGGCTCTATCTTTTTAGGGCATTTCACACCTGAATCAGCAGGTGATTATGCCTCAGGTACAAATCACACCTTACCTACCAATGGTTTTGCAAAAGCCTATTCAGGTGTTAATCTAGATAGTTTTGTTAAGAAGATTACCTTGCAAGCAATCAGTCAAGCAGGCTTAGCTAATATTGGACCAAGTATTATTCAAATGGCAGAAGCGGAGTCTTTACAAGCACATGCGAATGCCGTTAAAATTCGATTAAGTTAATGGATTATCAAGCGTATATATTACCCCATATTTGGAACTTAAAACCTTATTCCTCGGCTCGTGATGAGTTTAAAGGGAATGAAGGCGTATTCTTAGATGCGAACGAAAATCCGATTGGTTCGGGCACTGCAATTGCAGCATGGAATCGTTATCCTGATCCTATGCAACATCAAATCAAAGCGCAATTAGCTAAGATCAAAGGTTGCGAAGAGAATCAATTATTCTTAGGTAATGGATCCGATGAAGCCATTGATTTATTAATGCGCATGACCTGCGCAACAGATAAACATAACATCATCATTTGCCCTCCTACCTATGGCATGTATGAGGTAAGTGCTTCGATTAATAATATTGTGATTCAGCGAATCAATTTAACGGCCGAATATCAATTAGATGTTCCAGCGATTTTGGCTGCAATTAATTCAGAAACTCGCCTATTATTTATCTGTTCTCCAAATAATCCTACAGGTAATAAACTGAATCGAACTGATATTTATCAATTACTAAACAGCTTTAAAACAGGTTTTGTGGTTATTGATGAAGCCTATATCGACTTTTCCGATGAACCTAGTTTTATCAGCGAATTGGCACAATATCCGCATTTAATCGTGATGCAAACCTTATCCAAGGCGTATGGCTTAGCGTCGTTACGCTTGGGAATGGCTTATGCTAACCCAACGATTATTGCCTTGTTGAATAAAATCAAACCTCCATATAATATTGGAGGTGCGACCCAACAAATTGTTTCCCAAGCATTAGCAGACAGAGAATTTGTCAAAAATGGTATTGAATTAATCTTATCGGAGAAGTCAAGGTTAATTACTGAATTTGATAAAATACCACAAGTTCAACAGGTATACCCGAGTCATGCCAACTTTTTATTAGTTAAATTGCAGTCGGCACAAGCATTATTTGACTATCTTATCACTGAAAAAGTAATCACGCGTAATCGTTCAAGTGTTCCTTTGTGTGAAGATACCATTCGAATAACGGTTGGTTTACCAGCTGAAAACTCGATCCTTTTGGAAAAGATTAAATCGTTTTACCTATGAAAAGCCTTATAATACGAATTACACTAAGTTTCGTTTTATTGCTTTCGAGTCAATTGACTTATGGTCAATTAAAGGACTGGGCGGCAGGATTTAGAATTGGCGAACCTGGTGGTTTTATGGCTAGAAAGTATTCTGAAAATGGGGTCAACGCCATTGAAGTAAATATAGGTACTTATGGTGGACTTTGGGGCACTGATCGTACCTATCAAGATGGTACATTTCGTAATATCGGATATTCAGTTAATGTCTTGTATTTGTGGCATCATCCCACGTTAGTAAATGCGGACTTACACACCTATTATGGTTTTGGGCCACAAATAAATTCTCGCGATTGGTATCCTAACAAAACAAGCAATAATCAAGCCGATGGTCGAAATCGGGTATCAGGCATGGGAGCAACAGCAATCGGTGGACTTGAGTATTTCCCTATTGATGCGCCCAACTTGAGTTTCTTCTCGGAAATCGGGTTTTATGCCGAAATATTCCCCAATCCCTTTTTCATGAATTTACAAGGTGGAATAGGAGTTCGCGTAAATTTCTAATGAGGGGATGTAGCTCAGTTGGCTAGAGCGCTTGCATGGCATGCAAGAGGTCGTCGGTTCGAGCCCGATCTTCTCCACAAAAAAAGGACTTCATTTCGAAGTCCTTTTTTTATAAACGATCTTTAAATGATTCGTAGCCAAAATGTTTAAATCGTAGATATTCACCACCCGATTTTAACATACCAATATCAGGCAAATTAACCCCATTAAAGGTCGTTGTTTTGACCATGGTATAATGAATCATATCTTCAAAAATGATGCTATCCCCTATTGCTAATGGTTTATCAAATGAATAATCCCCATAGTAATCTCCTGCTAGACATGTCATTCCACCAAAACGGTAAGTAGGTTTCCCTGCTACCGGCTCCGATGATGCATTGCGAATCCGTGGTTTATAAGGCATTTCCAAGGTATCCGGCATGTGTGCTGCAAACGAAACATCTAAGATGGCTACATCTATTCCTGCTGAGTGCACAATATCTAATACGGTAGACTTCAAGAAACCTGTTTGCCAACCTACTGCAGAACCAGGTTCTAAAATAATATTTAGATGCGGATATTTAGTTTTAAAGGATTTTAATACCTGAATCAAATGATCCACTTGGTAATCCGCACGCGTAATTAAATGTCCACCACCTAGATTCAGCCATTTGGCTTGTTGTAATAAATCACCGAATTTGGCATCAATAACAGCTAGTGTACGTTCTAGTACAAACGAATCATTTTCACAAAGTGTATGCGAATGCAAGCCTTGAATACCTACAGGCAATTGATCGCCTAAATCACTTCTTCTAATTCCTAACCGAGAACCCGCAATACAAGGATTATACATATCTGTTTCTACCTCCGCATATTCCGGATTGATACGAATACCACAAGAAATACCCTTTTGATTGGCTTGAGAAGCAAATTGATTCACCTGATTCAAGGAATTGAATGTCATGTGGCTTGCATACGACATAAATTCATCAAATTCAGCAGGCAAATAAGCAGGAGTATACGCGTGACACTTTTTACCCATTTCTTCGAAAGCTAAACGAGCCTCATGTAGCGAACTTGCTGTAGCACCACCTAAATACTGTTTAACTATTGGGAAAACATGATAGAACGAAAAGCCTTTCAATGCACAAATAATCTCTACTCCTGCTTCTTGCTGTACGCGTTGCAAAAGCTTTAGATTATTGATCAATAAGTTTTCTTCCAACACATAAGCTGGCGATGAAATTTCAGGGTATAGTTGCATCCTAGTATTCGTGAGGTAATTCGCCATTAACCTCCTCATTCCAAGGTAAGCCATGCACATTCAATAATTCCATAAACGGATCAGGATTGAATTCCTCCACATTATATACACCCGGTTTAAACCAAGTTCCCTCACACAACAACGCAGCACCGATCATCGCAGGAACACCCGTTGTATACGAAACACCTTGTGCTTGAACTTCTTTGTAACAATCTGCGTGATGACAGTTGTTGTATACATAATACGTAGCTTCTTTACCGTCTTTTACACCTTTGATTTGACAACCAATGGATGTTTGGCCAGAATAATTCTCTCCTAATGTTCCAGGCTCTGGCAATACAGCTTTTAAGAATTCCAATGGAACAATATCCATTCCATTAAATTTAATCGGCTGAATGGAGGTCATTCCTACATTTTGCAATACTTCTAAATGAGTCAAATAAGCTTGACCAAACGTCATCCAAAAACGCGCACGCTTGATGGTAGGAAAGTTTTTAGTCAAGGACTCTAATTCCTCATGGTATAAAAGATATGATTCTTTCGGTCCAATATTTGGATAGCTAATCGGCTTATGAATCGACATGGCATCGATTTCAACCCATTGACCATTTTCCCAATATTTTCCTTTCTGCGTAATCTCACGAATGTTAATTTCTGGATTAAAGTTGGTCGCAAATGCCTTGCCATGATCTCCTGCATTACAATCGATGATATCCAAATAGTGCATTTCATCAAAATAATGCTTGTTGGCATATGCCGTATAAACACCCGTCACCCCTGGATCAAAACCACAGCCCAACAAAGCCATCAAACCTGCTTCTTTAAAGCGTTCTTGATAAGCCCACTGCCAAGAATATTCAAATTTTGCTTCATCTTTAGGCTCATAATTCGCCGTATCCATGTAATGAACTCCTGTCGCTAAACAAGCATCCATAATGGTTAAATCTTGATAAGGTAAAGCCACATTAATTACCATGAAAGGCTTTTCAGCATTGAATAATGCCACTAAAGCAGGAACATCATCCGCGTCTACTTGACGTGTTTGAATCTGTGTAGGTAAGCCAATTTTCTTAGCTTCCTCTGCAATGGCATCACATTTTTTCAATGTTCTAGATGCTAAAATAACTTCTGAAAAGAAGGCAGGATTCATTGCGCACTTTTTCGCAACTACATTACCTACTCCACCTGCTCCAATAATGATAACTTTTTTTCCCATGATTTATTTAAAAATGCATGCAAAAATACGCTAAGTCTACGGAGAAACAATCGTTCAATTTGAATTATTTTTATAGGGCCGCAATGATTTAACATAGGCCTTTATCCAATACTTTGATTGCAATAAGTCTTCTCTGACTCCTTTACTCGTACTTGCATGAATAAAATAGATGGCGTCTGCCGATTTGATTTTTGTAACTAATCCAACATGATTAATCGTGGCGGCACCATTGGTTATGAAAAATACCCAATCGCCAACCTGTGTATCATTTAGAGAAACAGGCATTCCAAACAAAACTTGTTGGACCGTAGGCCTCGGAATCAACAAATTATTATCAGCATAAACCCGAAACAAAAAACCGGAACAATCCATCCCCTTTTCATCCGTTCCTCCGTTTCGATAAGGAACGCCTTGGTAATCAAATGCGGTTTCGATAAGATTATCTATTTCTTTATTTGAATAATTCGAGATACTTGCTGAATTATTCGAAAAAAGATGACCCACCCGACGAGTCAATTGACATGAAGCCATAAGAACCGACAGACTTACAAATAAGAAAAGTCTTTTAAACACTTTCAATGATTTGGGTTTCAATGTAAATAAGTACGGCTTTGACTGATTTATGGCCAAGTTCGAATAAATACTTTTTGTAATTCTCTAATTGCGACTTATGTTTCTCTTCGGCCTTACCTGTCTTGAAATCAATAATTATAACATCCTCTCCTTGCTTGATAACGCGATCCGGACGAATAATGGAGCCATCTGGGCACAAGATATCACGTTCAGAAAAAAGCAATTCTTTGGGCTCAAAATATGACTTAATGGCCTTATTTGACATAAGGGAATCTAGTAATCCAACCGTCTCATCGTCAATCTGATGTAACACACGCATTTTGTGCAGCGAATAATATTCGTAATCTGGAATTTTAGATAATATCGCATGTACCCGCTCGCCTCGCTCTCGTTTGGATTGTGAGCTGGTATACAAATCTTCCTTATTCGATTGAATCCTGAAATCAACTTCGTCTTGAATTTGGGTTGACAACACAAAAGATTTTGAATTTGAAGCCTTTTCCGTATGCGAATACTTCAAAAACTGATCAGCATTTTGGAGAATATAATAGTCAATAAAATCTTTGTCTTGAACAAAATCAGGAATAACGGAAATGAAATCAGGATTAGATTGACAATAATCCAGCACAACCTGACCTAAGGATTTTTGAAAAGCACCTTTCGTCATGGGATGCGCTTCCGGATTAGGAACGGCCAATAGAATATGTAAATGCTGTCTTGGTCGCGTAAATGCCACATAAAGCATGTTCAACGAATCTAAAAACACCGAGTCGTATTCCGATCGTTGTTGGATAGCTAATGAATCAAATGGCACAAGTTCACTTGGTGTAACTTTTCCATAATAATAATTCAGCGCTACATTTTGATTTAAACGCAAGGGTTCAAAATGAAAGGGTTTAAGATCAAACCAAATTTGCTCCGATTTAGGTTGATGAGTCCAACTAACAAACGGACTAATCACTACCGGGTATTCCAAGCCTTTAGATCTATGAATACTTGTAATCGTAATCGCATTATCACTTTCTGGACTTGCAATACTAAATGTAGCCTTATTGGAATCGTAATAAGTTAAAAAGGCAACAAAATCATCTGACTTCTGCAAAACAAAATCATTGATTACATCTAGCAACTTGAATAAATATTCGATTTCAACAGAATAACTCGTTAGGTTAAAGGTTGAAACTAAGCCGTACACCCAAGCGACCACATGTGATTCATCTTTTTGAAATACAAATCCCAAATCAGTAAAATAAGTAATCGCTAATGCATAGAAATCAGTATGTTTAGCGTGCTCAACCGCTAAAATAGCTGTATCGAGCGGTTCCTGACACAAGTCGGCATATTGAAACAATAACTCCTTATAACGAAACTCATCTTGCGCTTGCGTCTTCAAGCGCATGAAGGAAATCAAAAATCCTACGACTTTGGCATAATGAACCAATAAGGAATCCGATGAAATAACAGGTATATTTCGTTCCTTCAATTGGATAGCTAAGAATTTCGATTGCTTATTTTTCCGAGTTAAAATAGCTATATCCTTGTATTGAAAACCGGCCTGAATTTCATGATCAATTAATTCCAAAATCCGACTCAACATCCATTCGGCCTCCAATTCAGCGTGATTATCTGCCAAAGGCTTTTTGTAAACTTGAACATCTACTTTTCCCGAAAACTTTTGAGGACTCACACGTGGTATTTGTGCTAGGTCAACTCCATACGTTGGGGAAACCAAACCAGACAAACTCTGTAACGCTGGATTTGCAGATATCCAACCAAAAAAATCATTATTGAATTGTACTATTTCTTGGGCACTCCGATAGTTGGATTCCAGATTATTTAAAATCCGATTTTCCTTTAGGTAATAAAAGCGTTCTAGATCGAAGGCGTTATCTTGTAATTTCTGTTCGATGAAGGAATTGTCTTCCGACTTAAGTGAAGAAATCAAACCTACTTCACCACCACGGAATTTGTAAATGGATTGTTTGGCATCACCAACAATTAAATTCTTTTTGCCCTGTGAAACGGCATGTTCCAATAGAGGCATAAAGTTTTGCCATTGCAGCATAGAAGTATCTTGAAACTCATCAATCAAAATATGATTGTAACGATCCCCTAATTTTTCATAGATAAATGGAACTGGGTCATTTGCAATAACATCATATAAACGTTTAGAAAACTCTGAAATTGAAACGGCCGCATTATCATCTTGAAACTGATGAAGTTCTTCCGTAATGGAAGCCAATAAAGCAATTTTCTTTAAATCTTTTTTAATAAGCCTAAACAAGAAATAGCGCGGGGATTCAGCATCATATAAATCAATAAATTGTTGACCTATCGTCGTTAATTGACCTGCAACGACCTCAACTTGTCGTTTGATCTCTTCAGCTTGACTTTTGGAAGTCCAAACTCCCGTAGATACACCTGTCCGCAAATAAGAAAGTTTGTGCTCCTCAAATTCCCCATTGGAAACTATTTTCGAAAAGTAGCCCGCACAAGAATTTTTGCCATAGGCTAACATATCCCCAGCAATCTGCGCATTTGAAAGCACCTCAAGGAATTGATTAGCCAAACGAATGAGCGTTGCATTCGTTTCTTGCATATTGGAGGAAATTTGTTGTTCAATCTGAAGAAAATCTGCGATTCGCAGCGGATCCATGTCCTTTTTAATTTTATAATAATCTTCGTTCAGGCAAATTTTCAGAAAATCATGGAGATTTTGTCGCAATAAATTCCAGCTCCGACCATCCCCTACCTCAGATTTGGCAAAATCAACAATCAAATTCGTGATAATCGGGTCACCGTTTTGATTGACTTTATCTAATAATTGGTCTAATAACTGATCAATCAATTGATTAGAATCCAATAGAACTTCAAATTGACTTGGAAGATTTAGCTCCTCAATAAAGGTAGAACTTAAGCGTTGCACAAAAGCATCTATGGTCATGACAGAAAATAAACCATAGTCCTGTAAGATTTGTTGCTGTGTATGCTGTGCTCTTTTGATTAATTCAGCATCCGATATATGAATATTTTCTTTTGTGAAATCTTCTTGAATACTAGCAATTATCTCCCTGTAAGTAGATTGATCGCTCAAAGGCAATGAATCAACAACAGCAATTCCCGATAAAAATTCGATAATCCGCGAACGCATTTCTTCGGCGGCTTTGGTGGTAAATGTAACTGCCAAAATCCGACGGAAATAGCCCCTACTTTCGTAAGCATGTAAGGCCAACTTGATATACTCAACAGTCAGCGTATAGGTTTTGCCTGAACCAGCAGAGGCAGAATAAAGTTGGAGGGACATAAAATCTTAAAAAAAACTATCTACAATGCAAGATAAAATAAAAATAGGATTAATTCGATGTGGTTATTATTCGTATCTTTGTTTCCCGTAACCAATAAACAAAACAAAAGAATGTCTGGCAAGGGGAATAATAAAAAAGCGAAGTACATTTTTGTTACGGGCGGAGTAACAAGTTCATTAGGAAAAGGCATCATAGCCTCTTCATTAGCCAAATTATTACAAGCAAGAGGGCTAACTTGCACCATTCAAAAGTTTGATCCTTACATTAACATTGACCCAGGCACATTGAATCCATATGAGCACGGAGAATGTTATGTGACAAATGATGGTGCTGAAACAGATTTGGACTTAGGCCATTATGAGCGTTTCTTGAATACCCCTACAAGTCAAGCTAATAACATTACTACGGGTCGTGTTTACCATAATGTCATTACTAAAGAACGAAAAGGTGATTATTTAGGAAAGACAGTTCAAGTAGTTCCTCATATTACCGATGAAATCAAACGTAATATCTTAATCTTAGGTGAAACCGGGAAATTTGATATCGTTATCACTGAAATTGGTGGTTGCGTGGGTGACATCGAGTCATTGCCATTTATCGAAGCTGCGCGTCAATTGAAATGGGATTTGGGTGAGAAAAACACCTTATTTATTCATTTAACACTTATTCCATATCTGGCATCAGCGGGAGAGTTAAAAACTAAACCGACTCAGCACTCCGTAAAGCAGTTATCGGAATCAGGTATTCAACCAGATATCTTGGTTTGTCGGACAGAACATCCAATTCCTCAGGAAATGAAACGCAAGATTGGTTTATTCTGTAACGTTTCTGAACAAGATGTTATTGAAGCACGCGACGCAGAGACCATTTATGATGTTCCTATGTTGATGAAAGAGGAACGTTTAGATAGCCGCGTACTTTACAAATTAGATATATACAACGATAAGGATTCTAACCTAGCTGCCTGGTCAAAGTTTTTGGATAAGTTAAAAAATCCAAAATTTGAAATCACCGTTGGGCTTGTTGGAAAATACGTTGAATTAAAAGATTCATATAAATCAATCGCAGAGGCATTTATTCATGCAGGTGTTGCCAATGAAATTAAAGTCAATGTTAAATGGATTTCTTCCGAAACTGCAGAGGAAAATATTGAGGAATCATTAGCTGGATTAGATGGTATTCTTGTTGCTCCTGGATTTGGAGAACGTGGAATTCAAGGAAAAATCAATGCAGTTAAATATGCACGTGAAAACAATATTCCATTCTTGGGAATTTGCCTGGGTATGCAATGCGCGGTTATTGAATTTGCTCGTAATGTTGTTGGCTTAGAAGACGCACATTCATTTGAAATGAATCCAGAAACACCATTCCCAGTAATTGACCTAATGCATTCGCAAAAGGATGTTTCCGAAAAAGGAGGAACGATGCGTTTAGGTGCATATCCTTGCAAGATTGAAAAAGGCACAAACGCCTTTAAAATTTATGGAAAATCCTTGATTCAAGAGCGACACAGACATCGTTATGAATTCAACAACGATTATTTAGATCAATTTCACCAGGCAGGAATGATTACTTCAGGTATCAATCCTGATACGAATTTGGTTGAAATCGTTGAATTACCGAATCACCCATTCTTTGTGGGTGTTCAATTTCACCCGGAATACAAATCAACCGTAGAGGCACCTTCGCCCCTATTTGTTCAGTTTATTAAAGCAGCATACCAACATGCTGTACCATTCATCAAAAACTCAAAGTAGTCTTATAATTCATTATGGATAAGAATTCAATCTCAGGGATAGTGCTTATTATGGCCATGTTACTTGGCTATCAATATTTCTTTGCACCCAAAGAAACTGCACAACCGAAAAAAGAAGTTGTAGCAGCGAAACCAACAAAAGCTACGACCAAAACCGATTCAGCTTTAGCTGTTGTTGCAGATTCAAGTGTACAAGTGAAAGAGCAGTTGTATACATTGGAAAATGAAAACTTGCGAGTTACGCTTTCCAACTTTGGTGGAAAATTAGTATCCGTACAATTGAAAAATTACAAGAGTTATAAGAATTATACGCTTGGTAAAAAAGATGGTATCGTACTATTTGATGCACAAAAGGACTTATTCGATGTAGAAATCCCAACAAATGGGAAGAAATTATCACTAGGAAAATTAGTTTATCAAGTTGTTCAATCTAAAAATCAGGTAAGCTTTACAAGTACATTACCTAATGGTAAAAACATTGTTCAATCATATCAATTGCCGGAATCAGGTTATGAATTAGCTTATTCGATTGACGCAAAAGCAATTGCTCCCGAGTTAACAGGAAATGAATACTTCATTCATTGGAAGGAAAACGTTACACAAACAGAGAAAGATGCACAAGAAGAGCGTAAGGCCACGATAAATTATTTATTAACGGAAGATGAAGAATTTGACTATTTAAGTGAAAATCCTACATCCGTTACAAATGAAAACCTTAGTCAGTCTTTGCAATGGGTATCGTTTAAAAAGAAATACTTCTTAGCGGGATTAGTTCCACAGGGTACTTTATTTACCAAAGCTAATTTAACTGCGACACCCAACCCAACGGATACTATCGCGATTAAAACATTGGATGCTCAATTAGTCGCACCCATGGGAGATTTAAGTTCAGGTAAATCTAGTTTCAAATTCTACTTTGGGCCTAATGATTATTCCATTGTCAAGAACGTAGCGCCGTCTTTCAGTAAGAACGTTAAATTGAGCTACGATTTCTTGTTGCCGATTACAAAATACATCTTCGTACCCTTATTCGGATTTTTAGAAAGTATCATCTTCAATTATGGACTTTTAATTATCGTATTGGTATTAATTATCAAAACTGCCCTTTTGCCACTGACATATAAATCGTATGTTTCAATGGCTAAAACACGAATTTTGGCACCTGAAATCGCAGCTATCAAAGAGAAGATCGGCGATGATCCTGCACGCGTTCAACAAGAAACAATGAAGTTGTATGGGGAAGTTGGCGTTAATCCATTAAGCGGCTGTATTCCCGTATTAGCAACGATGCCAGTCCTCATGGCAGTATTTATGCTATTCCCTAACTTGATTAATCTACGCCAAGAATCATTCCTTTGGGCGGAAGATTTATCAACTTATGATTCTATTTTGAATCTACCATTCAATATTCCATTTTATGGTTCACACATCAGTTTATTCTGTTTGTTAATGACTGTATCGCAATTAGCATACGGTTATTACAATAATCAAATTACACCGGATCAACCAGGCCAACCGATTAACATGAAAATGATGGCTTATGTAACGCCTGTTATTTTTATGTTCGTGATGAATTCCTTCCCAGCTGGTTTGAGTTTCTATTATTTTATTTCCAATTTGGTGACTATAGGCCAACAATTAGCCATTCGCAAATTTGTGAATGAGGATAAAATCAAAGCTTTGTTGGATGCAAATCGTGCTAAAATCAAAGCTGGTGGTGGAGCCAAGAAATCTCGTTTTTCAACTTACTTACAAACACAGTTGAAAACCATGGAAGAACAACAAAAAGCAGCTGCAGATCAAAAAAAAGGTAAGAAAAAATAATGGGTATATTAAGTAACACATATTTTGAGAAAGCGAAAACCTTAATCCCTGGTGGAGTTAATTCCCCTGTTCGAGCTTTCAAATCTGTTGGAGGAAACCCTGTATTTATTCAATCCGCTAAAGGGGCCTATTTAAAAGATGTAGACGGCAACGAATACATTGATTTAATTGGTTCATGGGGACCCATGTTATTCGGACAAGCACATCCAGTAATTGAATCAGCTGTGCGTGAAGCTTTAGCCGATGGATTTTCCTTTGGTGCACCTAGCTTAAAAGAAGTATTGATTGCGGAGAAGATCGTTTCAATGATTCCTTCCATCGAGAAAGTACGATTAGTTAATTCAGGTACAGAGGCAACGATGGCAGCGATTCGCTTAGCACGTGCTTATACCCAAAGAGATAAAATAATCAAGTTTGAAGGCTGTTACCATGGACATGGTGATTCCTTTTTAATTGCTGCAGGTTCAGGCGTTGCAACCTTAGGAACTCCAGATAGTCCAGGTGTCACGGTGTCAACTGCTCGAGATACCTTAACGGCTGTTTATAACGATTTAGATTCCTTAATTAATCTATTTGATTCGAATCCAGGTGCAATCGCTGCAGTCATCGTAGAGCCGGTTGTTGGCAATATGGGTTTAGTTATTCCTGTTGAAGGATATTTAGCAGGTTTACGTGCATTATGCGACCAACATGGCGCATTGCTAATCTTTGATGAAGTTATGACAGGATTCCGCCAGTCGGCAAGCGGCTATCAAGGTGTTTGCGGTGTACAACCCGATATAACCACATTAGGTAAAATCATTGGTGGTGGATTACCTGTAGGAGCTTATGGTGGCAAGGCAGAAATCATGGATATGATTGCTCCAGCGGGCCCCGTGTATCAAGCTGGGACTTTAAGTGGTAATCCGTTGGCCACAACAGCTGGCTTATCGATGTTAAATTTAATTACACAAGACCCAGATGTATATATTCGACTTGCAGAAAAGGGAAATGCACTTGCGTCTGGAATTAAATCGCAATTGGAAAAACTAGGAAAACGTTTTACTATCAACCAATTAGGATCTATGTTTACGCTTTTCTTTACTGAAAATGCGGTGAACAATTTTAATGATGCAAAAACTTCTGATTTGAATATGTTCGGCCAGTATTTTCAAGGCATGCTTCGTCGGGGAATTTATCTTCCTCCTTCTCAATTCGAATCTTGGTTTATTTCTGACGCCATCCGCGATGAAGAAATTGACAAAATATTAGCTGCAAGTGAAGCAACATTAACTGAAATGTTTTCCTAAGTATGTTCTTCAGCGTTATCATTCCAGTCTACAATCGTCCCCAAGAATTGGATGAATTATTGGCATGTTTGACCAAACAAAATTATACGAATTTTGAGGTTATTATCATCGAAGATGGCTCTGTTGTAGATTCAAAGTCTACCGTTAAAAAATATCACTCCTCGTTGAACATTTCCTATTTCGTCAAAGAAAACGGGGGTCAAGGATTTGCGCGCAACTATGCATTTGAGCGAGCTAAAGGAGACTTTTTCGTCATATTGGATTCTGATGCACTGATTGAACCCAATTATTTACAGGCTGTTTATGATGGTATCCATCGGAACCAACTGGATTTATTTGGAGGACCCGATCAAGATCACCCGAGTTTTAGCCCGGTGCAAAAGGCCATCAGCTTTGCCATGACCAGCTTATTTACCACAGGAGGTATACGCGGAAAGGCAAAGAATGTAGGGGGTCAATTTCATCCACGTAGCTTTAACATGGGGATCTCACGTAAAGTATGGGAAGCAACCCAAGGTTTTAAGATTACACGCATGGGGGAAGATATCGAATTCAGCATTCGGTGTATCTCCTTAGGGTTTAAATCGGGTCTTATATCAGAAGCATTTATCTACCACAAACGTAGAACAAGCTTTAGCCAATTTTATAAGCAAATTCATTTTTTCGGTCGGGCCCGCATTAACATTTCGCGATTCTTCCCTGCTGAACTTAAGTGGGTACATTTCTTCCCTGCCTGCTATTTCATTTATTTTTGGAATACCGTTCTATTGAATATTCTGATCCCTTTCATTGGCAATATTATGTTTGCGGGACTTTTTGTGTACTGGATTGCCATTTTTGCAGATGCCCTATTTAAAACTAAAAGCCTAAAAGTGAGTCTTTTAGGCCTAATTGCTGCTAATATTCAACTATTAGCTTATGGGCAAGGATTCATTGAAGAAGGCCTTAAGAAAATTACCAATACTTCGCAGGAATAAGGTAATTTTGAACGTATTCCTTCACGCCTTCCTCTAAGGTATAAAACGGCTTATCATAGCCGATGGATTTCAATTTATTCATATTCGCTTCCGTAAAATATTGGTACTTATCGCGAATATCGGCAGGCGTATCGATGTAATTAATGTTTACTTCTTTACCCATCGCTACGAATGTAGATTTCCCTAAATCATTAAACGAACGAGCAATACCCGTACCTAGGTTATAAATACCCGAATTTTTACGATGCTCCATTAGGAATACACAAACGGACACAAGGTCTTTTACATAAATAAAATCGCGCATTTGTTGGCCATCAGCATAATCAGGTCGGTGCGATTTAAACAATCGCAAACTACCTGTTTCGTTGATTTGTCTGAAAGCATGCCAAATAACAGATGCCATCCGACTTTTATGGTATTCATTTGGCCCATAGACATTAAAGAACTTTAAACCCGCCCAAAAGAACGGCTTCTTTTCTTGATTAAGTGCCCAAATGTCAAAATCATTTTTGGAGTCCCCATAAGGGTTCAACGGTTTTAATTGAGGAATCAAAGCCTCATTGTCATCATAACCCAATTCCCCTAAGCCATAAGTAGCAGCCGATGAAGCATAAACCAAAGGGATTTGATAATCAATACACTTATTCCAAAGCATTTTGGAATAGTCCACATTTAATTCGTCAAAAATTGCTTTATTGAATTCTGTTGTATCCGTCCGGGCGCCAATATGGAAACAAAATTCAACCTCTTGGTAATTAGTATCTAACCAAGCTGCGAGTTCTGTACGCTCGACACGTTCCATGATATTTTTACCTTCTAAATTTTTATTCTTTTCCGGAAAGGAAAAATCATCTACGGCGATAATGTAATTGAAATTCAATTCATTTAATCGGGCAATTAAACAACTGCCAATAAAGCCAGCTGCACCAGTAACAATAATCATAATAAAGCTATTTAAGCAACAAATTTAAGCATATTCTGAATAGCTTTTGTACCTTTGTCAAATATTTGGATAGTCTGCTACTGTTTTCCCAGGCATCCTTCACACAAACTGAAAACAATGGTCTACGTAATCCGCAAAGAACATTTTAATGCCGCTCACCGGCTCTTCAATCCAGCTTGGTCAGAAGAAAAAAATCAAGAAGTATTTGGCTTATGCGCTAATAACAATTGGCATGGGCATAATTTTGAATTAATCGTCACCGTAAAAGGTATTCCAGATCCAGATACAGGATTTGTATTTGATTTAAAAACCTTAGGTGATTTAATCAAGCGCGAAATTATAGACAAGGTTGATCACAAAAACCTTAATTTAGATGTTGATTTCATGGAAGGTAAATTAGCAAGTTGCGAAATCCTCATCATGGAATTTTGGAAGATATTGGCACCACAAATTTTAGAAAATTCCAAAACGGCTACCTTACACAAATTGCATTTAATCGAAACGAATAAGAATTCAGTTGAATATTTCGGAGAACAATAATAGATGAAATACTTTATTCTAGCAGGGGAAAAATCAGGCGATTTACATGGATCCAATTTGATTCGTGAAATCAAGCAGATAGACCCTAAAGTAGAAATAAAGGCCTGGGGAGGCGATGGCATGCAAGCTGAAGGAGCCGAAATCCTCATTCATCACAAGGAATTAGCCATCATGGGTCTATTAGGTGTTTTACAAAACATCCAACGACTCAAAGGTTTATTTACAAAATTCGGGAATCAAATCACTGAATTCCAACCGGATTCGATTATCTTCATCGATTATGGTGGATTCAATTTAAAAGCCGCTAGAATAGCTAAACTAAAAGGATTTCATACGCAATTTTACATTGCACCTAAAGTATGGGCATGGAACAAAGGGCGAATTGAAGATATCAAAAAATGGATAGATGAATTATATGTCATTTTTCCATTTGAGCTTACTATGTTTCAAGAAAAAGGAATTCGAACCCATTATGTTGGGAATCCATTACAAGACGCTGTAACAGAATTTACTCCATCTGAAAGTTTTCTTACAGAGCAAGAAATTACGCAACCCTACGTGGCCCTTTTGGCCGGAAGCAGAAAACAAGAAATTAAAAGTGCATTGCCTGTATTTTCTCAATTGGCATTAGAAAACCCTCAAACCAATTTCATTGTAGCTGGAATTTCAGATTGGAAAGAATTGTATGCCCACTACCCTATCCGCGTATTGTACGACAAAACCTATGACATTTTAAGTCATGCACAGGTTGCCATAGTAACGTCAGGAACAGCGACATTAGAAACGGCATTATTTAAAATACCACAAATCGTTGTTTATAAGACCGATTGGTTATTTTACTCGCTTGCAAAATTGCTCGTAAAAATCAAATTCATTTCGCTTGTTAATATCATATTAGATAAGTTGGCTGTACCCGAACTGATTCAAGTTCAATTCACTAGCCAACATATCCAATTGAAAATGCATAAACTTATGCAAAACGATTCTGTGGAAAGAATGTCACAATTAGCCAACTATGAAGATTTAGCCAATTTAATTGGTCCCGCTGGAGCCTCAAAAAAAATGGCAAATTTAATTGTTCAAGCTGCTCAATCTGCTAAATAATTCTTTATCCAAGATTTTTGAACACCTGGTATTGTAGCGTAATAGTTGGCAATTACTTTTTTATCAACTTCGAAATCACCCGTTGGATAAAAAGGATCTCGGATCTTAATTTCTTTATTAACATAATCGAATCCAATCATCATAATAGGAACATTTGCTTGAACAGCAATATGATAAAAACCCGTTTTTAATTTATCTACATCTTTACGTGTACCCTCCGGAGCCAATACGGCATGAAAGGTTTCTTTGCTATTATAGATGTCGACAATTGATCCCACTAAATTCGTATTCTTCGATCGATCCACCGGATAACCACCTAACCAAGAGAATATTCCTCCAAAAGGCCCTTCAAACAACTCCTTCTTACCCCAATATAAAATAGGTAATTTCAATAATGATCTAGCACCTAAGCCAATTGGGAAATCCTTCCAAGTAGCATGCGGACAAACAATCACAACTGTTTTTTTTAAATCTCTTGGAATATTTCCCACAAGTTTCCATCCGGAAGCCTTAAACAAAAAGTCAAAAATGGGACTTGAAACTAACATAAGGTTTTAATATGTTCTTGAATTTGGTGTAATGAAGTATTGGGATTAATCAAAACAGCATCCCAACCATAATTGCGGGCTGATTCTACATTTCGCAAATTGTCGTCAAAAAAAACAATTTGATGATCCTGTAAATTATTGTGGGTAACCAACTGCTCGTAAATAGCAACATTGGGTTTAACCATACCCATCTCAAACGAAAGGTGAATGCGTGTAAAAGAATCAAATAAATTATAATTCGGAAAATCCCGCTCTAAGAACAAACGAGAATGAATGCTACTTGTGTTACTTAATAAATAGATGGGAAATGAAGTATTCAGACCGGAAATATATTGACAAACGGAAGAATCAAACTGCAATAATAATTCATTGAAAGCATCATGAAATTGCTCAGAGGTACAGACTAATTGTAATCGGTCGACTAAAAACGCTTCAAACTCCTGATCACTTTGTAATCCTGATTCATAAGAAGACCAAAGTTCTTCCTCTTGTGTAATGTGTTTAATTTCAGCAGCTGAATACTGCGAGGAAAGTAAAGCAAAAGCCTCATAGGTCTTATCTAAATCAATGGGCAACAAAACGTTACCTAAATCAAAGACGAGCGCATGAGGCTTTTTCATAACTTATTCAACAACTACACCCATTTGGCCGAATTTCTCAATACGGTCCATGATGCGCTCTTGTGGATCCACTTTTACTAATTTGGCAAGTTCCTCTTTGATCACAGCCTTCAATTTAGCTGAAGCACCTTCAGGATCTAAATGAGCTCCACCTAAGGGTTCTGGTATAATTCCATCAATTAAGCCGTTGGATAACATATCTTCTGCTGTTAATTTCAATGCTTCGGCTGCTTGCTCTTTATAATTCCAACTGCGCCATAAGATCGAAGAACATGATTCAGGTGAAATAACAGAATACCAGGTATTTTCCATCATCAATACTTTATCTCCTACGGCAATACCTAAAGCTCCACCGGAAGCACCTTCACCAATGATGACACAAATCACAGGAACCTTTAACATAAACATGTCACGGATATTGCGTGCAATCGCTTCCCCTTGACCACGTTCTTCGGCCTCTAAACCAGGGAAAGCACCCGGAGTGTCAATTAAACATACAATAGGTTTATTGAATTTCTCGGCCATCTTCATAAGACGTAAAGCCTTACGATACCCTTCCGGATTAGGCATACCAAAATTACGTAATTGACGCTGTTTGGTATTACGCCCTTTTTGTTGGCCTATAAACATAACTGAAAATTCATCATCGATATTTCCAAATCCACCAACCATCGCTTTGTCATCAGCTACATTTCGGTCACCATGAATTTCGATAAACTCAGTACACATCTTCTCGATGTAATCAAATGTATATGGGCGATCGGGATGACGTGATAATTGAACACGTTGCCAACGAGTCAAATTAGCAAAAGTTTCCTGTTTCAATTCTAAAATTTTATCTGTTAGGGATGCTACAGCACCGGAAACGTCTACATTATTTTCTAATGCCAATTTGCGCATCTCAATCAATTTATCCTCTAACTCTGCGATAGGCTTTTCAAATTCTAATAATGTTCTCATGCTGATATGTCAAATTACAAATGCAAAATTAAAGATTAAAGTGTGAAAGTCTCAGACTTCTCTGGTAAAATAACGTCTGAAAATCCTAAACGTCTAATTTCATCTCTAAATTCTAACATACTTTCCTCTTCACCATGCGATAAAAATACCGTTTTTAAGTGCTCAGTTTTTTGATTTGCCACAAATTTCAATAACCCTTTTTGGTCTGCATGCCCAGAAAACACATCAATTTTACGTATCTGCGCATTCACGCGGTATTCACGGTCTTTGACACGAATCAAATCCGTACCTTCCATCAATTGGCGTCCTAAAGTACCTTCGGCAGCGTAACCAATTAATAAAATCGTAGCATAACTATTAGAGATATTATCCGCAATATGCTGCTCAACCCGTCCACCTGAAATCATTCCGGAAGATGAAATGATGATGCAAGGTTCATGGTAATTACGAATTGCACGGGACTCCTTCTCGCTTTGTAGAAATACTAAGTTTTCAACATCGAATAAGTCATCGTACTCCTTTTGAAAAGCACGAGCTTCCGGATTCAAATAAGCTAAATATTTAGAATAGATGCGCGTAGAACTTTTTCCCATAGGACTATCCGTAAAAACACGAATCGCGGGAAATCCTCGCTCTTCAATTAAGCGATTCAACGTATAAAGTACCGCCTGAGTTCTACCCACCGAAAAAGCAGGAATAATTAAACGACCCGGTTTATCTAAGCAAGTTTCTTTGATGATTTTAGCCAAAGCATCAATCGGCTCAACCTTATCCTCATGCACACGATTACCATACGTACTTTCACAAACCAAATAATCACATGCCGGCATTGGGAATGGATCAATGTGCAAAGGATAATCATAGCGACCTATATCACCGCTAAATCCAAGCGTTTTTGTTTGATCGCCTTCCGTAACGGAGAAATACAAATGTGCGGCACCCAATAAATGCCCTGCAGGAATAAAGGTTAATTCAAGACCGGGTTTGATAACAAACTTCTTATTGAATTGTAGCGTAACGAAATTACTCATCGAATCCTCCACATCCTTTTGCAAATACAAATCGCCCCGACGTAATAATCGGTCCATTTGTTTATGCTTCTTTCTACTCTCACCTTGCGCTGCACGTAATTTGCGAAGATGAAGGTTCGCTGAATCCATCAACAAAAGTGCGGCTAATTCTGCCGTTGGAGGGGTGCATAGTACTTGCCCTTCATAACCTTCCCGATAAAGCATGGGAATATTACCAGAATGGTCAATGTGCGCATGTGTCAACACCACCAAATTAATCAATGATGGATCGAATGGAAAGAAAGGTGCAGGTTCATAAGGAACTTCAAAATCAATGGATCGCTCCATATCGGTTCCGCAATCAATGAGAATTTTATATCCATCTTCGAGCTCCAACAAATACATCGAACCTGTAACTTGTTTGGCTGCTCCTAGAAATTGTAACTTCATATTTAAAAAGAAAATAGGGCCAAGAATGGCCCCAATGCATTACAAAAATACAAGTATTTTCTTGAATTACGAATTATTTAACCTCCCGTGAAAATTTAGCCTGCGCAGCATCTAACTCTGATTTTGTTAAATCTCTGTCGGCAATAATTGTCCTATACCGGAAGGTAATCGTCTCTCCTTTTGTCAAAGTATAATTTAAGGAAGCTTTACCATTACTGAATACACTCAAACCCAATGGGTTAACAGCAAATAAGCCATAACCACGGGCATGCCAATAACTTGGATAAGTCACATTGGATGGGTGATCTAAAATCGCCACATTAATAGAATGGTTATCCATTTTACCAGTTAAATTCATCCATTTGGCACGCGTACTCCAAACTGCTTCACCTTCGACTCCTTCACTACTATGATAATTACCTGTAACGCCCGTATTGTCCATCACAGGCACCTTGGTTTCTATACCATGCGCATCGGTAAAAACATCCGGTTTATTGGATGGAATTTCTAGTTGCCGAGCTACCCGAAGCGCAAACATACCGTCTTTCACATCTTTAAAGGTAACTACATCACTTACAGCTTTTAACGTCGTGATACGGTCAATAATGCGCAAATCACCAGAACCTGAAAATACATAGGTCGTTGATTCATCTAAGACACGCTTTCCTTTACCATCATCATCAATCCAAGCTGCAGTAACTTGAAGTGAACCTGAATTGCCTTCAGTCATTTTCGAAATACTCTCATGACGAATAGTCCCCATCTTATGCGATTTTAACGACTCGACGATACTATTGGAATTGTTCCAATAATCGTATCCATTCACATCCTCGTAATTTAACCACATACCTACATGATGTGGATGATCTACGCGTTCACCAGCTCGTGGACTCATCGGAAACCCACGGGTGATCGTTGTTCCTTGTGCAGATAAGATAGGAAACAGAACCGCTTTTTTCAATTGGCTTTCCCCGGGAAAAAAATAAGAAGTGAAATACTTCCCTCCTACAAGAACATCAACTTTATCCACTTTTTTAACAAAAGACACGCGATCTTGCGAAAAAGCACTTATGGAAATAAATAGGCAAAAAACCGATAATATACGTAACATACAATTTGGATTAAAGTAAAATTCCGGAGAAATATTCCCCGGAATTATTACAATATAAAGAAATCAAATTAAAACTAGTAACCTGAATTCTGAGGGAATCCTCCATTTTCAGATAAATCAACTTGTTTTTGAGGAATAGGACGAACATAGTGTCTCTCAGCTACATTCGCAGCAGCATCTGAGTTATACAACTTCACACGCTCTACTAAATTTCCCCAACGCTTCAAGTCCATCCAACGCGTTTGCTCACCTGCTAATTCACGAGCACGTTCTTCCATGATCAAGTTCATGTCGACAGAAGTTACTTTCATCGCTTCTTCTTTACCTTTAGCAGCAGCACGAACACGTACCGCATTGATAGCCGCAACGGATTCAGCTTGCTTTCCTAATTTGAATTGAGCTTCAGCCAACATCAAATATGTATCAGCCAAACGATGAACGAAATAATCACGGCTACCATTTTCGTAAGTCATATCTGGACGAAGTGGATCAAAGAATTTCTTCAAAGTTGGGAACAATGCATAATTGTACAAACTTGGAACCAATACTTGATATTTCTTCGCAGCACGCTCAGCTAATGTCATTTCATAACCTGGGATATAAATCGTAGTATCCCCTGCTTTATAAGTAACCGTAGCTTTAGAACCATCAAACGTGGTATTGTAAGTACCTGGTTTATTGGACAACCAAGTATCTTTGAACGTTTTCTTGTAACGTGTATCATTCACACGATCAGCAAAAACAGTATTCAACAAATAAGTTGTTGGCTTCAAACGCTTAAATGGACGACCATTTACTACGTCACGTTGCATACCTGGTTGAACATCATATTGCATACCAAAGTATAAGTGCAACTTGTTTCCTTGGTTATCAATAAAACCATTTGTCAATGGATCATTCGTGTATTGAACAGAGAAAATCACCTCATCATTAACTTGATTCGCTTGATCAAATACTTGATCAAAATCTGGCAATAATTTAAAGCCATAATTATTGATTACATTATTACATAACGTTGCTGCATTCGCATAATCAGTTGCTTCAGCAAATTTAGATGACGCACGAGTCAAATAAACTTTTGCTAACAAATTTTCAGCGGCAGCTTTCGTAGCACGACCAAAATCAGATGACGCTTTCTTGTTTTCCAATGCAGGAATCGCTGCCAATAAATCAGCCTCAATTTGCTTGTAAACAGCTTGCTCTGTTGCACGTGTTGCAGTTTTAGTTGGACCTGTCGTTTCCTTCAAACGTAAATCCAAAGGACCAAACTGTTGAACCAAGATAAAGTAGTAATGCGCACGCAAATATTTCATTTCAGCTACACGTTGAGCTTTTACAGCATCTGACATACCTGTTACCGAAGGAGCACGATCAATAACCGCATTAATGGTATTGATTCCTTTGTAAGTCTCATCCCATAACTCAGCTAATATAACTACCGAAGAAGTTAATTGTGAATCATAAAAATGAAAACCTTTATAAGAACCATCCGCACCGGCAGAATAAATATCTGTACCGTATTCAGACATAGTTAACCCACGTTCCGTTGCATAAAATGAACGTAATGGAGTATAAGCCGCATTCGTCGCAGCAATGAAGCCAGGAGTCGTAGCGATGTAGTCATTACTAATGGAAGATACTACAGTCTCCTTTAATAAATCACTACAAGAGGCAGTACCCAGCATAATCGCAGAGGCAAGACCTAACGTTTTAAGTGAATTTTTGATATATAAACTTTTCATTATTTCGGAGATTAAAATTTAAGATTTAAACCAAATGTCGTAACCTGAGTTGCTGGTGTAACATTATTATCAACGTTTCCATTTGAGGTTTCAGGGTCAACACCGTTTTCCTTACTACGATATTTCGAGAAGATAAATGGTTGTTGGATACTTGCATAAACACGTAAAGAAGATAAACCTAACTTGTTAGCCGTTTTAGCTGGGAACGTGTAACCAACGTTGATATTACGAACCTTAATGAAAGAACCATCAAAATACATAATCGCTGTATTATAAGCTGGGAACTCTTGGTTAAAGTTAGGACGTGGATAATATGCATTTGGATTGTTTGGTGTCCAGTAATCCACTTTGATCTGGTTGTAACGACCTTGTAAGTAGTTCGAGTTTTGGTGGAACTTCGAAACAATCATTTGACCTTGACGAGTGAAGATAAAGAATGATAAATCGAATCCTTTGTAAGAGAAACGGTTTGTCATACCACCAGTCCAAGCTGGAACATCTGAACCTAATAAAACACGGTCATCAGCAGTAATTTTACCATCACCATTTGCATCCGCTACTTTAATTTGACCTACAGCGAAACCTTTCGCCTTAGCTTCAGCAGCCTCAGCTGTCTGCCAAATACCTGCGTATTGGTAATCATAATATGAGTTCAATGGTTTTCCAATAAACCAACGGTTACCTACGTCATCTTTTGCTCCATTGTAAAGCGAAACGATTTCTTCTGTATTCTTATAGAAAGTGAAGTCGGTATTCCATTTGAAACCATTTTCAGCGTCAATGTTTACTGTCGACAACGACATTTCAATACCCGTATTCTTCGTCTCACCTACGTTACGAGTAACGGCTGCAAAACCTGTTGAAGTTGGCAATTGATCGGACAATAACAAATCCGTTGTATTTGTTTGATAGTATTCAATTGAACCTGAAACTTTGCCTCTCCATAAGCTAAAGTCAGCACCAATATTCTTCGAAGTAGAAGTTTCCCACTTCAAATCTGCGTTACCAATAGTGTTTGGACGGTAACCATAAGCAGCAGTATTATTCCAAGCATATGAAGTTCTGCCTTCTAAACCTTGTGTTTGGTAAGGAGAAAGACCTTGGTTACCTACTTGTGCCATCGAAGCACGAAGCTTCAATTCATCAATCCAAGTTAAACCTTTCATGAAGTTCTCTTGGTGTAAATTCCAACCTAAAGCAACCCCTGGGAAGTTACCCCACTTCGTATTTTCACCGAAACGAGAAGAACCATCACGACGAGCTGTCACTGTTAAAAGGTATTTACCTTTGTAGTCATAGTTCACACGAGCCATGTAAGAAGCAATTGTCCACTGAATCAAATTAGAACCTACCCCTTGAATAGAAGAAGCATTCGCTAAGTTGTAGAATGATTGCGTTTCAACTGGAACACCCATTACACTTTGTGTATATTGCTCAAAATTATCACGTTGCATAGACTGTAAAGCTGTAATTGCAATGTTGTGATCTTTGATTTGCTTGTTATACGTTAAGATATTTTCCAACGTATAGTTAAAACCGAAACGACTATCCGTCGTTGCTGTAGGATTTCCTCCTTTGATATCATTTGTTAATGCACCGTTAAAACGTCCATTACGTGAAATCGTAAAATCTGGACCAAAGTTCACACGATACTTTAAACCTTTTGCTAATTGTAATTCAGCATAAATACTGTTAAAAATACGGTATTTATTAGTCTCATCAATTTTAGCACCTTTAACAATCTCATTCAATGGGTTCGTTAACAAAGCATCATCTGTTTGTTGGAAAATTAAATTTCCTGAATCATCAAATGCACGCGCTAATGGGTTTTGAGATAACAAGTAACCATAAGGGTTTAAGTTTGCACCATTCGTAACACCATACATGCCATAAGAAGAAATTCCTACTTTCAAGGCTTTGTTCACTTGGTGATCAACATTGACACGCATGGAATAACGAGTAAAATCTAAACCTTCAATAATTCCTTTATCTTGGAAATAACCTGCATTGATTGAGAATTGTGTTTTCTCATTTCCACCTTGAACACCAATCGCGTGATTTTGTTGGAAACCTTTTTTAACCATTAAATCTTGGTAATCCGTCGTACGACCTTTAGAAATACCATCTAATTCTATCGCAGTAAACAATTTTGAATCTGCATAAGCATCCATTACTCCAGTTGGTACAAGATTACCATTTGCATCCTTATAAGTACCAATTGTACGACGAGACTCACGCTTCATTTCAGCATATTCCGCACCAGTGAATAGATTAATTTTATCCAACGTTTGTGTAGAACCTACATAAGTATCATACGAAATAACTGTTTTACCGTCTTTAGAACCACGTTTTGTTGTGATTAAGACAACACCATTCGCACCACGAGCACCATAAATAGCTGTTGCCGTTGCATCTTTTAAGATTTCCATCGAAGCAACATCATTCGGGTTCATATCTTCATAACCACTTGATAATGGAATACCATCAACAACATATAAAGGATCATTACCAGCGTTGAACGAACGACGACCACGAATCAAAACCTTTGGTACTGTACCTGGCTTTGAACCTGATTGCGCTACGTCGACACCCGCAACACGACCTTGCATCGCTTGACCGAGGTTAGTGATAGGCATCTCAGTAATTTGTTTAGAGGTTACTGAAGAAATTGCTCCCGTTAATTGGCTTTTCTTTTGGGTACCGTAACCTACAACAACCACCTCAGTTAATGCTTTTGTATCAGCAGCTAAGGCTACATTGATTTGAGATTTATTTCCAACAGTTACATCTTGTGAATTAAAACCCACCGATGAAAAAGTCAAAACAGACGAACCGGAAACAGTAATCTTATAATTACCATCAGCGTCTGAAGATGTACCTTTAGAAGTACCTTTAATCGAAATACTAGCCCCTGGAATACCTGATCCATCATCAGAGGCAGTCACTCGTCCAGTAACCGTTCGGTCCTGAGCAAGCATTTGAATTCCCATTAGCACGAAAAACATGCTAAAAAGAACCTTGGAAAGTAATTGTTTTCTCATAGGTTAGAAAAATTTTAGTTTAAGGTTTGCAAAGTAAAGTTAATCTTAGCCCACAACGCTTCGCATTCATCGTGACTAAGCTGGTTTTGTTGAATTATCATTTCCCTTTGAAGTAACCAGTTCCTCTGAGAGAATTTCTTTAAAAACAGTCTCCATAAACGTTTACGGTAATCATTCCGTCGCAGTAAACTGTCTTTTAAATCTTTTGACATCAATGTAGCTCTAACTTTAACCCTATAAAGCAGTACACAACACCGATTTACTCAAATAATAATTGCAATTATGCAATTTTATGCAACTGCACGCTCCCGCATCAACCCTTCTTTCATTACGCGCAATGCTCCAAAAATCAAATTGTACACAGATTGTGGATTAATTTTCATCGAATCTGAAATCTGATCAGTATCCATATTTTGAAAAAAGCGCAAAGAAATAGCCTCTCTTTGGCGTTTACTTAGCATATTCAGACAAACAGTCAGTTGCTTGTTTGTACGAATCTCTTCTTCATACTTAATTAAAATGGCTTCTTGCGAGTGATCCGCTTCGGTGAAATCAATCATGTAATTGCTATGATGTACCTGATTCTTCATTTGAGTTTCCATATGACGAATTAATTTCCGCTTGATGGAGGCCATCAAATAATACTTCACACTGGTTGTAGGCCCGATTGTCGCATGATTCCGCCACAACTCAACAAAAAGATCATGCAAACAATCTTTAATTAATTCCTTATCGGCGGTAACCCCCATAGAATAAGAATATAAAGGCTGAACAAAATGTTGATACAATTCTGTGAAAGCTCTCTGATCACCGGCACGAAATTGATCCCAAATAGCTACCTCATCAATAATCACTTTTTTACTCATCATCATGGATTTGTACTTTTCTTTTAATTAATGAAAGTGAGCTCATTTGCCACAATCATACATGCTCTAATATAAACAAGCGAGATATTAAAATTCAATGATTTTATTTAATTTTTTTCCGTAAACGATTACGGAAACGATTACATTTTATAATTATTTAAAAAGTGGGTTAAAATCCGTTTAAAATTTGTGCAACTTTGAAAAATTAAAAGAATTCAAGCAATTGTATTATTAGCATAATCCCAATATGAGCAAGAAATTAAACACGACAGATGCAACCCTTTTAGTAATGGGTTCGATGATAGGTTCCGGAATCTTTTTGGTCAGTTCTGAAGTAGGTCGCTCGTTAACCTCTCCTATTTGGTGGATTGGCACATGGATTCTAACAAGTTTTCTTACTGTTACGGGCGCTTATGCGTACGGCAAACTTTCGAGTAAATTCCCAGCAACGGGCGGACAATACATCTATTTAAAAGAAGCCTATAATCCATTAACCGGATTTCTATTTGGTTGGACTACCTTTTTAGTGATTCAAACAGGCACAATTGCCGCAGTTGCTGTTGCCTTCGCCAAATACACGGGATTCATCTGGCCAGATTATATCAACGATATTCCTTTGTTAGGTTCATTTATCACAACGCAGCAAATTTTGGCCGCATTGTTAATTGTTATTTTGACAGGTGCTAATTTGAAAGGAATTTCATTCGCAGCTATTATTCAAAATGTATTTACAGTTACCAAAATTGGAGCCATCATCCTCATTATTATCATCGGACTCTTCGTCGGGCTTCAAAATGAATGGATTCATTTCGCCAACTTCTTTGCTGAGGGGAATACGCTGAATCCAGTTACAAATCAAGTGGAATATGTATCTACTACGACCCTATTCAGCATCTTTGGGGCAGCAATGATTGGCCCCTTGTTTTCTTCTTCCGCATGGAACAATGTTACTTTTGCCAGCCAAGATTTTGAACATCCACAGAAAACCATTGCAAAAGGCTTAGTTTATGGTTCAGCTCTTGTTTGCGGATTGTATTTACTGACCAATATAGCCTATCTAGCCATATTACCCTTGCAAGGGGATCCGAATGGATCAACGAGCTATTTAAGAGGAATCATGTTCGCGAGTCAGGACCGACTAGGTTCGGCAGCTCTTCAAACCGTCTTAGGAAATGTGGGGGCGCTTGTTATGGCTATCTTGATTATGATTTCCACGTTCGGATGCAATAATGGTATTATTCTAGCCGGAGGTCGATTGTTCGAAGCAATGGCACACGACAAATTATTCTTCAAAAAAGCCGCAGAAGTCAATAAGAATAATGCCCCAGCCTATTCCTTAATCATTCAAGGCGTTTGGGCCATTTTACTATGTTTTTCTGGTTCGTATAATAGCTTGTTAGATTTTACAGTCTTCGCTATTCTACTGTTCTACTTTTTAACGGTTTTAGCCGTATTCAACCAACGAATCATGCAGGAAAAATTAGCAATAAAGGACCAAATATTGTTTGTGGTTTATTTAGGATTACTGCTTTTCATCTCCGTAAATCTCCTTTATACCAAAACGGTGCCCTCTTCTATTGGTTTGGGAATTGTATTAGCCGGCATTCCTTTTTATTACTTGATGAAAAAAAGAGAAATCAATTAGAACGTTTTAAACCAAGTAGCCAAACGATCAAACCAATATTCTTCTGTTGTCTTATTAGTTAATCCAAACCCGTGACCGCCTTTGGCCATGATGTGTAAATCCACGGGGACTTTATTGGTCACAAGAGCGCTTGCATAATTAAGTGCATTCGCTACTGGAACGGCACCATCATCAGCAGCATGTACAATAAATGCACGAGGTGTCGTAGGATTCACTTGTTCCTCGTTGGAGAACAAATGCAAAAACTCTTCTGTTTTATTTTTCCCCAATAAACTATTCACAGATCCTGAATGACTGTAAGAACGGAATGTTACCACAGGGTAAATCAATAATTGGAAATCAGGCCGTAAGTTTTGACCATCATTGATTTTCGTATAGTCCGTCTCGTAATGAGTCGCTGCACTAGCTGCTAAATGACCACCAGCAGAAAAACCCATTACTCCAATTTTTGTTGAATCTACATTCCAAAGTTTAGCTGATTGGCGTGCTACCCGAATCGCTTGTTGGGCATCTTGCAAAGGCGCAAATTGCTTTTCCACCTGCCGCGTGCTATCTGGCAATCGATAATGAACCACCATCGCATGCACGCCAATTTCATTAAATTTTCGCGCGATATCACTTCCTTCGTGAGATGCTGCCAAAATCCGATAACCACCACCAGGAAAAATAATCACTAAGGGTTTCTTGGCTTGTTGATTTTCAGGTGCAAGGTAGACTGTATATACAGGATCTGTAACATTGGAAATACGTAAAATTCCGCCCGTAATCGTAGCACTTTCCGTGTTGGGTCCTGCTATATAATTCGGGATTTCTCCTGGATATAATGCCTGAGGGGATTGGGCCTGCGCAGAAATCAATGTCATCATAAGTCCAATTGTCAAAAGATATTTCATACTTAATTCGTTTTGGTTTTTTCTGTCGTAATTAACACAACTGCAGATAGAATCAGGAAACTGGCTAAAAGCAATCCAATACTTAAAGACTCATCCAGAATTAAATTACCCAAAATTAATGCAATAACGGGGTTCACATAGGTGTATGTTGCGACCAATGTCGCATCACAGGCTTTTGACAAATACCCAAATAAGGAGAAGCCTAGCATACTGCCAATCAAAGCTAAATAAAAAAATACCGACCAAGCTTTCCAAGGCAATTCCATAAGGTTAACTACTTGAAAGTCGCCATGCGCATAACTTATGATGGATACGACGAAGGCTCCAAAAAGCATTTGAATCGCACAGACTTGCGTAAAATGATAGGTATTAGCACCTGTCACTTGGGTTCGAAATACACCAATATTCCAGGCGAGTACCGCAACGGATAAATAGAAAATCCCCAACAAAAAATCTTGTTCTTTGCCTTGAATGGCAAGCGACTTCTGCGAGGCCAAAGCAACAATACCGAATAGGCCTATGCCTGTTGCGAGCGCTTTTCGAAAACTTGGTTTACGACCATCCAACAAAAAAAATAATACTAAGAGTGAGGGTCCCAAAGCCATAAAAACTGAGGAAAATCCTGAGGGAACGATTCCTCCCGCTAAGGACATAAAACCATTGCCAAGCGATATTAACAAAATACCTGCTTGCAAATGTACGCGCCAATGTTTGGCCGACATCTTCTTCCAATGTCCACCGAGCACGGACCAGAGTAACAGCAAAAATCCCGCTGTAAAATTCCGAGAAAAGGTAATGACTAATGGGGGTAAGTAATCCAATAAAATACGCACGCTCAAAAATGTGGAACCCCAAATGAGGTACAAAAGCCCTAAGGCGAGCATCACGCGTGGTGTTATGGAGGCTTGCTTAATCATGTAGCAAATCTGGTCGGCGTTCCATGGTGCGTTTTACAGCTTGCTCATGGCGCCAAGCTTCAATTAATTTGTCATTCCCCGAACGAAGTATTTCAGGCACATCCATACCATCGAAAGAAGCGGGACGCGTGTAAACGGGAGGTGCCAATAATCCATCCTGAAACGAATCAGTCAAAGCTGAACTCTCATCCCCTATGGCACCCGGAATCAAACGAATAATAGCATCAGCCGTAACAGCAGCGGCTAATTCACCACCAGATAATACATAATCCCCAATAGAGATTTCTTTGGTTACATATTTCTCTCGAACCCGTTCATCAATACCTTTGTAATGGCCACAGATAAAAATCATGTTTTGGCAAAGACTTAATTGATTCGCCAACCCCTGCTTGAGCACAAGACCATCCGGAGAAAAGAAAATAACCTCATCATAGCTTCTCTCCGACATCAATTGGTCTAAACAGCGCGTTAATGGTTCAATAGCAATTACCATACCAGCTCCACCCCCAAATGGATAATCATCAATCTGTTTATGCTTCTTGGTAGAGAAATCATGTAAATCATGTAATACAACTTCGACGAGCCCTGCATTTGCTGCACGCTTACAAATCGAGAATTCGAAGAAACTCGACATTAAGTTGGGAACCACCGAAATGATATCAATCCGCATCATAAGACTCATTCATATAAACATCCAATAGCCCATCAGGCAAATGGGTGATAATTACTTTATTTTGTTTATCAACCTTAGGGACGATTTCATCTGTTAAAGGAATCAAAACTTCCACCCCTTGGTAAATCATAATGATCACATCTTGGGCTCCTGTAGAATAGACTTCCTTGACAGTTCCTAAAGCACCTAATACCTCATCATTTACTTGATAGTCGACGATTTCATGGTAATAAAACTGGTCATCTTTCAGTTTGGGTAACATGGCCACTGGAAGAAATAGTTTAGAACCCACTAATTCTTTCGCAGCATCTAAGGATTCAATCCCTTCCAAATTCATCAAGTTCAAATTCTCACGAATCTGTAAATCCTCAATAAAATAAGGAACCATCTCATTGCCCTGTTGGACAAATACTACATCCAAATCTTCGTATTCATAAGGATCATCCACATCCATAAACACATGAAATGCGCCTTTTAATCCGTGTGGCTTTGCGAGATAGCCTAATTCAAAATATTCTGTCTTTGCCATAGGTACAAAAAAAAATCATACAAACTTGATAAACAAATCTGTATGATTCTTTAAAATTAATAAAAATT